>Ga0101945_1000174_pt1 | contig 139649 bp, 117 predicted proteins | sample DewCreD2012metaG_2_FD_75246 | JGI IMG/M metagenome (GOLD analysis project Ga0101945, IMG submission 75246) | Hot spring sediment bacterial and archeal communities from British Columbia, Canada, to study Microbial Dark Matter (Phase II) - Dewar... ... | reverse complement strand
TGGACTATGCCCATTAGAAATTGGGCTATTGTTCTTTCAAATTTTTCAATCTATTTTAAGGACAGATTTTATGAGTTTGATTAACTTAAAAATTCATTTACACAAATTATTTTACAGTCTCATCTTTACAAAATTTACAAAATCTCCCATAACCAGTTATTAGTGTGGGATCTTTAAAATCTTCAATATTTCTAATTTCTTTACATTTTGGGCATTCTCTCATATCCCCATTTTGAAGTCCCTCAATAGTTTGATGTATATTATTTATTAAATCATTTTTATAAACATGAACTTTTATTAAACTTTCAATTCTATCATTTAAAGTTTTAATAGGATTATCCCCGATATTAAATCTGTTGATCCTTAGAAACTTATAACCATAACTTTCCAAAACTCTTTGTCGATAAATATCATCTTCATTCATATAATATTGATAATTAAATTCATTTATAAAATCTATCTCTTTAAAATGTTCAAAACCATCATATTCTATAATAATTTTATGTTCGTAGTTATTTTTGTCTTTATAAATTAACAAGAAGTCAACTTTATAATTCGGGTGATTATATGTTATATCTAATTGTTTTAAGTATTTTCCAATTTCAAATTGAGGTATAAATGTGATATTTTCACTATTCTTTTTCCAAAATTCCGTTTGATAAAACCAATTCATTACTTTTGGTTCCATCGCAGATCTTTGATCAACTTCGCTGATACTTCTCTCTTTTTTAGCTTCTTCTAAAACTGATTTATAATATCTTAATGCTTCACCAATTGAACCAGAATATTTTTCAAGAGGTTTACTTAAAACAAAATGCATACATTCTTTCGCACGACTAAAGCCAACATTTAATCTTTGGACTTTTATATATCCTTCTTCTTCTTTATCTACATCTTCAATATTTTTAATAAACACCCCCCATAAACGATCATCATCTTCGGTTGCTACCATAGAATAAAAGATAATATCTCTCTCTTCTCCCTGACAAGTATCAAAAGTCATTATTTTTAATTTTAAATTTTCGTAAAAATAATCCTTTTCAGGCAATCTACTAATTCTTTCTACTAAAAGTTTCTGTTGATTTGTATGTGGAGTAATAATTCCAACAGTATGACTGCTATTAGCATTTTTTAATTTTTTTAGTTCACTTATAATAAAATCAGCTTCTGCAGTGTTTGTGTTAGGTATTTTTTCATTCTTAACTATATTATTGATGAAAGAGAATTTCAATACTTCATCAATAGGTTTACCTCTAATCTTCATCACTTGTAACCGTTCGCCATAAAAATATTTGTTTGAATATGAAATAATTTCTTTATAACCCCTAAAATGTTTTAATAATTGAGTACTGTAATTGTTAATAAATTCAAAAAATTCAAGAATTGAAGTTTTTATATTAAATTTTTCCAATTTTTTTAATTTGATAGGTTCATTCGAAATATATTTTTTAAAACAATCACTTAGATGATTTAACCATTCCTTATTAATATCAGTTCTTGCTTGTGCAGTTTTCACATTACTAAATTGCTTTTTATCTCCTAGTATTAGAACTTTTTTTGCTCTAATCAAAGCGGGAAAAGCTTGAGCTATACTAACTTGTGATGCTTCATCTATTATTACCAGATCAAATATCTCTGGCTCAAGTGGAATATATTCTGCATAATCTCTAATACCCGCTAAAATACATGGAAATGCATTCTTTAATTTTTGAAACTCATCTTTGGGAAATCTTCGTTTACTTCTGATTATATCTCTCAAAGCTCTGGCTGTTGCTTTGTTATTCTCATAAAAGCTAATCAATCTACCATCTAAAATGAAGGTTGTTTTAGCAGTTATTAAATCCTCAATGTACTTTATTTGTTCAGTATAATTTAACATAGGAATGTTATTAAAATCTTTTTCAATTTTTTGATACAAAGTTATATATCTTATTAATCGGTCAAAATCATTATCCGAGATTTTAACTAATTCATTATCACAAAATGTTTTAAAAGAAAGCAAATCAATATTCAGTTTTTTAATCGTGTTAGGATAATTACCTAAATGAGTTTTTAAATATTTTAAGTCGTCATCAAATTTTTGTAAATCATTTAATAATATTAGAACCTTTTCATCTTTAATTGCCTTGTGCACAAAATTAAGATAGTCAAAATCAATTACGTATTCTTCATCAAATTTATTTTTTAGTTCATTTGCGAATGAGAATATTTCAAAGATATTTTTTAACTTTTTCAAATTTTTATGTGGTTTATTATTGAATGCAGAATTAAAAGTTTTCCTAAATTCAAAATTTAATTCATTTATTCTGGCTTTTTTAAATAAATAACCAAAAAGCCAATTTTTTTCTTTTTCATATTCATTAATAAACTTATTTAATATTTCAAGATTTTTATCACTGAACGTTTCAAATTTTAATATTAAGGTCAACTGGTCACCATAAGCCTCTTTTAATTTTGCTATCGCATGATATAATAAGTTTAATAATGATAGATACTTTTGAAAATCTGATATATCTTTAAACTTATTAATATTAAAATTAAGTAATTTTAAAGGATTAGTTTCATCTTTTGCTCCATTGTTTATATCTATGACTAATTTATTTTTTAATAATAAAAATATTTTTCTAAATTCTTCTAATTCAATTGCTGAATCCTGTCTATTTAGTAATTCTTTTATATCAACAGGAATAACATTCCCCTTTAAATAAGTTTCCAAGTTCAAAAATTCTTTAATTTCATTAAAATTAATTTCTTCATAAGCCAAAATTTCGGCTTCTAAATCTTCTTTAAGTGTATTTTTTAATTTCTCGATATTACTTTCAAGTATATCATAATTCTTTTTTACAGCTCTAAAATGTATTTTTATATTCTCTATTGTAGATGTCGCTAAAATTTGACTATATGTATTACCAGTCCTTCCGAGACGTAAAATAGGATTCTGAAAATTTTTATCAAGCCTTACTTTATTCATTGTATCTGTTATCTTGTCCTCAACCACATCAAGTGCTTCCTTTTTATCAGAAAGAACAAGCACAGATCTATCATTAAGTATTGATTCAAAAACTATTGCTGTAATTGTATGACTTTTTCCAGTTCCCGGTGGACCTTCAACAATAATATATCTACATCCATCTTTATTTACTGCTGATAAGATTTGAAGTTGTTCACCATTTAATGGTATAGGGCTACTAAAAACAAGTCGATCTCTTTTATTTTTTTTATCCCATTCATCCGCTATGGTCATATTAAATGATTTAGGATCTTTATGAATAAAATCATCTATCATTTTATTAAACGCAATTGATAAAACATTATTTCCAGAGCTCAGAGCTTTCAATATCTCTTCATAATCATTTACTAATGCCTCATCTGATTTATCAAATAAAGCTATATAAGTTGAATTTGATGCTTTTACCCAATTACTTTTGGATACTTGTAGTTCTGAGTTATTTAAATCAAAAACCCTATCCAATTCAAAATAATTAATAATCTCGCTTAATATTTCATTTACAAATTCTCTGAAATTATTTTGAATTTCTGCAAGATAAATAATTCTTTCTGTTATTTTTTTTAATTTTCCTTTTTTATTACTACGTTCATTATATTCTTGAGCAATATATTCAATCGCTTTCTTATTGATATAAACTTGTGCATCAAATTCAATGGTTATTAGGTCTCCTTGTCTTTCAATCGCGATAGGTATATAAAAAATTGGATACTTATTTTTTTCAAAAGAGATATCAAAGAAATATAAATAAAATTCTTGTTTGTCAAGAATACTTCTATTCCTTTCCATCTCATAAATTTCAGCGAATAAATCCCCTACCTCTACATTTTCAAAAAATGTTGTTATAATTGATTTAATGTCTTGAATCTCAAAAACATCACTTAATTGTTTAGTAATGTTAACGTCTTCTTTTAATAAAAGTTTATTTAAAATTTCTGAAATCTTATTTTCCAATAATAAACAGAGGATAGAAGTTAATTCTTCTTCCATTAAATAAATATTATTTTTATCACCAATAGTTAAATTTTCTAAGGGTTTTTCCAAGGTATTTATTAATGGTAAAACTAGTTCTGATTTTATTATTTTTTCCACGCTTTCAAATGTAGTCATTAGTGCCAAGTCGTATTCTTTCTCATATATAGCAGCCAAATGTCTAATCTCTTTTTCAGCTTGCTCAAGCACTTTATTGATTTGAGAACCACTTAACTTTTCGATTTGAACTTTAATAAAATCAAGTAGATTTTTAGGAATATTTGTTTTATAAACACCTTTTTTAATTGTTATAGAAGTGTTTTTATCAAATCCTTTATTAATGGCTTTCCAAATTATATTATTAAAAGACGGATATTTATTGAGATTTAAGCCTATAAGCAAATTATTATTACTACGATATTTAATACTTCTCTTTGGATTTTTTCTTTTATGAAAATCTGTTTCTAAAAATTCCATATAATACTTTGCAAGTTCTTTAATAAACATCATGATATTTTTATTGTCGTTAGTTTCCATGGTCATAATTGAATAAATTAATTGTTATAATGATAATAATTTTAAAATCACCAAATATTATATGAAATTTTCAAAAATGAGTCAATTTAAGTATCAAATTCTAACGAAAATTATATATCTGTCATATTTTTATAAAAAATGACTACTTCTTTAGAGTAATTATATTTAAACTAGGACTTTTTGGGAATTAATGACAGTGTCATATTTTGAATAGTGGTAAAAATTAAAAAATTATAGGGTCAATTTTATCAGTCATTGGGTTAACTAGAACCTATTATTCTATGCGAAGTAAGTTGGGTACTCCGCCGAAGTCGAATGATGTAAATTAAAAATTATTTTTCTATCAGCCTTTCCCGAATTATCTGGAACAGGTTCTTTCTTAGAACATGTTCTCAAGTCAAGATGACGAATATATATTGCAAGATTCTTAAGTATACAACTGTACATCAAGCAAAAGATTGCTTCGTCACTTCGTTCCTCGCAATGACTGTTAAACAAGAATGAATAATCATTGAGAATTTAAAATCAAAAATTCTTACAAACGTCTTTGAGCTGAGATGGTGGGATTCTCCGCCAAAGGCGGATCAGCCTTAGGCTGACCTGTCAGCCTCTGGCTGAGAACCCGCGGTACCAGAACAAAAAAAAATATAAAATGAATATTTGATAAGAGCGGAGAGGGTGGGATTCTCCGCCAAAGGCGGATCAGCCTCCGGCTGACCTGTCAGCCTCCGGCTGAGAACCCACGGTATCGGATTTGAAAAAGAAAATAAAATTAATAAAACGTCTTTGAGCGGAGAGGGTGGGATTCTCCGCCAAAGGCGGATCAGCCTCCGGCTGAGAACCCACGGTACCAGAACAAAAAAAATATAAAATGAATATTTGGTAAGAGCGGAGAGGGTGGGATTCTCCGCCAAAGGCGGATCAGCCTTAGGCTGGGAACCCGCGGTACCAGAACAAAAAAAATATAAAATGAATATTTGGTAAGAGCGGAGAGGGTGGGATTCTCCGCCAAAGGCGGATCAGCCTTAGGCTGACCTGTCAGCCTCCGGCTGAGAAACCACGGTATCGGATTTGAAAAAGAAAATAAAATTAATAAAACGTCTTTGAGCGGAGAGGGTGGGATTCGAACCCACGGTACCGGATTTACGGTACACACGCTCTCCAGGCGTGCCAGTTAAGCCACTCCTGCACCTCTCCTGTTAATGAACAAAATGCGATGCAAAATTAAAACTTAATCAAAGTTTATACAAGAAATTATCCAAATATTTCACTGAAAACTTCTCGCTGAGTTTCAATAGTCTTTTGCAGGTCATCGTTACTGTGGGCTGTTGAGACAAAGAATGCTTCGAACTGTGCCGGTGGTAAATAAATTCCCCTGCTCAGCATACCCCAGAAATATTTCGCAAATAAATTTGTATCCGATTTAATCGCATCATTATAAGTTTTTACTTCATTCTCTGTAAAAAATAATGTCATCATCGAACCAACACGATTAAGTTGAAAGTTTTTGTTGAATAATTTCAGATTATTTATAAAACCATTTGCCAGATAGGCAGATTTATTTTCAAGGTCGTTATAAATTTCTGGATGAGATTTTATATAACTTAGAGCTGAATACCCTGCTGCCATTGCAAGTGGATTTCCACTTAATGTTCCAGCTTGATAAACAGGACCTGATGGTGCAACAAGCGACATTATCTCTTCTTTTCCGCCATAAGCACCAACTGGAAGTCCACCACCAATTATTTTTCCAAATGTAGTTAAATCTGGTTGAATGTTATAAATTTCCTGAGCACCTCCTTTTGCTACTCTAAATCCTGTCATAACTTCATCGAAAATCAAAACAATCTTTTCACTCTCACAGATTTGACGTAATTCTTCGAGGAAAGATTTTTCAGCAGGCACTACACCCATATTACCAGCAATTGGTTCAATGATAATTGCAGCAATCTCGTTTTTATTTTTTTGAATCAAATTTTTAACAGAATCAATATTATTAAAATCAGCGACTAAAGTATCTTTTGCATTTCCTTCAGTTACACCAGGACTTGTGGGAATTCCAAAAGTCAAAGCTCCTGAACCAGCTTTGATTAAGAAAAAATCAGCATGTCCATGATAAGAACCTTCAAACTTAATAATCTTATTTCTTTTCGTATATCCTCGAGCTACTCTAACTGCACTCATTGTTGCTTCTGTTCCACTGTTAACAAATCGAATCATTTCAATTGACGGGACAAGTTCTCGTACAAGTTCAGCCACACGGACTTCAATTTCAGTTGGAGTACCAAAGCTTGTTCCATTTTCAATTGCTTCAATCAGAGCTTCTTTGATAAAATCAGGACTATGACCAAAAAGATGTGGTCCCCAGCTTCCTATGTAATCAATATATTCATTACCATCGATATCATAAATTTTTGAACCACTTCCTTTTTGAATAAAAACCGGAGTTCCACCAACTGATTTGAAAGCACGGACTGGAGAGTTTACTCCGCCTGGTAATACTTTGATTGCTTTTTCGTATAGTTCTTTACTTTTAGTAATGTTCATAAAATGACCTCATGAGATTTTAGACATTTAAATGCCGAAATTATTTCGACATGATTTTTTAGTCAGAATTTATACATTAATTTTTTTTTTAATTTTATAAAATATTGTGAAAGATTGCTTCGTCACTTCGTTCCTCGCAATGACTGTTGACCAGAAATTAACTGTCATTGCGACAAAACAATTTTAAAATAATCTTGTGAAAGATTGCTTCGTCGTTTCACTCCTCGCAATGACTGTTGACCAGAAATTAACTGTTATTGCGACAAAAACAATTTTAAAATAATCTTGTGAAAGATCGCTTCGTCACTGCACTTCTCGCAATGACTGATAATGTTGTCAGCTTTGTCTTCGCTCAGATTGACAATGAATACGAACATTTAAGGAGCTGACTAAAAAGTATTATTTTGTTACCCTGTCCCGATTTTCCGGGTTCAGAGTCTATTTTGGTTAATAATCATTGGTTTAGATGCCGAAATAATGCTGAAATAAATTCAGCACGGGATTCGGCATGAAACTTTTTGGACAGCCTATGAAACAATCCTATTTATTAAAATCAGCAAAGACCTGTCGGATAAAATTGAATTCCTCTTCAGTTAGGGGTTTATCCATAGCTGAAAGATTAATCATTACTTGCTTCAAGTTTCTAAATCCCGGAATAACTGCTGCAACAGTTGGATAATGAAGAATATATTGAAGTGCAGCTCTTGCAAGCGATTCCAGGTCAGAACCAAATTTTGATTTCAACATTTCAATTTTTGGTTCAACTTTTGCCAGATATTCTGGTTTGAATCTTTCTGAATTTGCTCGATGATCACCAGGTTCAAATTTTGGAGGATTATCCTTTGAATATTTTCCGAGTAAAATTCCCTGTCCAAGTGGTCCAAAAGCAATAAATGATATCTGTCGTTCTTCACAAAGTTTTCGAGTTGGTGTTTCTTCTCTTACAAATCGATCATCTAGTGCACTGGCAAAACTTTGAATCACATCAGGTTTGACTTTAGGAATAAGTTTTACAAAATCCTCATGTTTATAAGCTGACTGACCAATTAATCTGATTTTACCTTCTTCTCTTAATCGATACATAACTTCAATTGCATCATCCAGGTATTCATCATTATCACCAAAATGACCATGATGAAAATAGTAAAGGTCAATGTAATCTCTTTTGAGATTAATCAATGATTGTTCGCATTGATGACGAATATGTTGAGGTTCATATGCATGAGCTGCTGTACCTCTAAACCATCCGACTTTTGTAGCAATAATCACATCTTTGTTTCTTGGACCAAGAATTTTTGCAAGCATTCTTTCGGCTCGACCATTTCCATAAACATCAGCATTATCAAAATGATTTACACCGTGATCAAGAGCGTAAAAAATTGCTTCACGAACTTCATCTTCGTTTACATTTGCCCAGCCATTTGGAACACCATCAACCCAGTTAAGTCCACCCATTGTCCAGCATCCGAGACTGATTTCGGAAACTTCAACATTCGATTTGCCGAGTTTTCTGTATTTCATATCTCCTCCATTAAATTTATTTCTTTAAAATTTTTGCTGCCTCTTTTGCAAAGTAAGTTAAAATTAAATCAGCACCTGCTCTTTTAATTGAAATTAAAGATTCCATCATTACTCTTGGACCATCAATCCAGTTATTCAAGGCAGCGGCTTTTATCATTGAGTATTCTCCACTCACCTGATAAGCTGCAGTGGGCATTCCAAATTTTTCTTTCACTCGATATATTACATCAAGATAAGGTCCAGCAGGTTTTACCATAACGATATCAGCACCTTCTTGAATATCCAGTTCAACTTCCCAGAGAGCTTCAAGAACATTTGCAGGATTCATTTGATGAGAACGACGATCTCCAAATTTTGGGGTTGACTCAGCAGCTTCTCTGAAAGGTCCATAAAATCCTGAAGCATATTTTGCTGCATAAGACATAATTGGAATATTTTGAAAACCATTCTGATCTAAAATTTTTCTAATTGCTGAAACTCTCCCATCCATCATATCTGATGGTGCAATAATATCAGCACCGGCTTTTGCATGAGTCAAAGCTTCTTTTGCAAGAAGTTCATTTGTTTCATCATTTAAAATTTCATCGCCTCTTAAAACTCCACAATGACCATGAGATGTATATTCACACATACAAACATCTGTAATTACTACTAAATCCTTAACCTCTTTTTTAATAGCTCGAACTGCTCTTTGAATAATTCCTTCTTCATCATAAGCTTCGCTTCCAACTTCATCTTTATGAGAAGGAATTCCGAAAAGTATAATTGCTGGAATTCCGAGCTCTACTATCTCCTTGCATTCTTCAACGAGAACATCAATCGACATTTGATAGACATCGGGCATTGAACCAACTGGCTTTTTAATCTTTTCACCCGGGCAGACAAAGAGCGGATAAATAAAGTCTTTCACACTCAATTCAGTTTCCTGAACCATATCTCTTATTAAAGGATTATATCTTAATCTACGAAGACGAGTTGTTGGATAATTCCTCATAACATACCTCTCAATTAATTTCTCTTCTATATTCAATAAACAAATTGTTTCTTACAAAATTAGACAATCGTTCAAAATGTATTTCAGAATTTTTAATGCAGTCTCCAATTGAAATGCCGCCTCTGTAATTTCCACCAAGGAAAATTCCTCGATTCCTTTGTTCGAATGTGTTGATGGCAAATTCTTTTTCAACATAACCAATTGAATACTGAGGAATAGCTTTTTCCCAGAATTTATATTTAATGCTTTCCGGTTGTGATTGAATTTTCATTATTTGTTCAAATTCAGAAAGTACTTGATTAATTACCTCATTTAAATCATTCTCGAAAATTTTTGACTGTCTTGCTCCACCAACAAAAATTGTAAATGAAGCAAAATTTTCATCACCACGATTCGGGAAAATTGAATCGTTCCAGATTGCACCAAGGAAGGATTTCTTTTCTTTCTCTGGAATTAAAAATCCGAAACCATCAAGTACTTGACCAATTTTGTCTTTTCTGTAAATAACATTTAAAACCAGAACTGGTGGATAATAAATCGTGCTCAGCTGGTTAAACAAATAACCATCCATATTTTTTAAGATTTCAGCTGCCACATAAGCAGGCGTGGTTATAAAAACTGATTGTGTTTTAATTTCTTTTTTCTCGCCATTAACATTAGTTACAACTACATAATTTTGATTGTCCTTTTTAATTTCTTCCACTCGATGATTTAATAAAATATCATTGCCTAAAACATCGCATAATTTTTTCGTGAAAACTGACATTCCATTTTTGAAAGAAAACATTGCCGCACTTTGTTTAGATTTTTCAGCTCGTTTTTTTCTTTCTTTTGCTCCTTTAATCATTCCCTTGAAAAGTCCACCATAGACTTCCTCGAGCCGATAAAGTTTTGGAAATGCTGATTTCACACTTAAATTTTCTGGATCACCTGCAAAAACTCCAGACACAAATGGATTAATTGCATAATCTAAAAATTCCTGACCAAGTCTTCTCCTTACAAATTCTGCGACACTCTGATAATAACCATCTTTAGATTTTCCAATGAATGGTTCCATTAAGATTCTAATCTTGGCTTTTGATGAAAACAATTTTGTTGTGATGAAATCTTTTGGATTCATTGGAAGTGGATGTAAAACATTATTTTTCAAAATATATCTTTTACTGGCTTGTTTATTTGCATAGACAAACTCTTCCTGTAAATTTAATTCATCAACAAGCTGTTTAATCAATGGTGTTGTCTCAAGTCCTGAATTTGGTCCTGTGTCAAATATAAAATTGAAGTGTTTCTGAGTTTTAATGTTTCCACCGACTTCATCATTTGATTCCAGTACTTTTACATTGAAACCTGATTTTTTCAACCAGTAAGCAGTAGTAAGACCGGTTATACCTGCACCAACAATTATAATTTCTTCCATACTTCCTCCGCTAATGCTTCAATGAATAATTGAGAGTCATTTAATCCTTTCATGACAATATATTTTTCAACTCCTGCACCTTCAGCGATCTTTCTGTATTCAATATCAAGTTCATAAAGCGTTTCAATGTGATCAGATACAAATGCAATTGGAATTACAAGTAAATTTTTTATTCCACTTTGAATTAATCTTTCGATTTCAGAATCAGTTGAAGGTTCGAGCCATTTCATTGGTCCAACTTTACTCTGATAAGCAAGAGAAAATGTATTTGAAAAATTTCTTTTTGACATCACAAGCTGGACTGTTTCTTCAATTTGTTTTTGATATGGATCCCCTTTTTTAATATAACTAACTGGAACGCCATGGGCACTGAAAAGGAAATAAACTTCATCTCTTTTGCAATCGAATTCATTAAGTGCTTGGTCTATTCTTTCATTAATTGCTTTTAGATAGTTTTCGTTTTTATAAAAATCATTTATTACAATTACTTTTTCTTTCGGACCTCTGTACACTCGATTCCATTCATTGATTGAAGAACCAGTAGTTGAAATTGAGTACTGTGGATAGAGTGGAAGCAAAACAATTTTTTCGAATTGCTCTTTTTCAATTTCCTGAACAACATCAGAGGTAAAAGGTTTCCAGTATCGCATAGCAATAAAAACTTTGAAGATCGATTCATTTTGATTCAATCGTTCTTCAAGCATTCTTCTCTGTAACTCTGTCCAGTAACCAATGGGTGATTTACCACCAATTAATTTGTATTCTTCCACAACTTTTGGAGCTCTTTTCCTGGCAATAAATTTTGCAAGTGGTTTCTGAACGAGTGGAATTTTGAAGATATCTGGATCACTGAATAAATTTTGTAGAAATGGTTGAACAGCATCAAGTGAATCTGGTCCACCTAAATTCATTAATACAACAGCAATTTTTTTATTCATCATATTGTCCTTGAGTATTTCATTTCGTCCTGTTTTCTCTCGATAAAACCATCAAACTTCATCGCAATATTGCGGATAAGTAATCTCCCCATTTCAGTCACCTTAATTTTATCAGGCAAAATTTCAACAAGACCATCAGATGACATTTCTTTTAGATTTTCAAGAGATTTATGAAAATAATTTCTAAAATCAATATTGTATTTATTTTCTATCTCATTAAAGTTTAATTCGAAATCACACATCAAACGCATTATGACTGTTCTACGAATCTGATCATCATCATTCAAACGATAGCCACGAAAGATAGGAAGTCTCTCATTATCAAGTGAATGAAAATATTCCTTTTCAGTTTTTACATTTTGAGCATAAACATTTTCGAGTTGACTTATTGAGGTAATTCCAAAAGCATAGAGGTCACAACCTGCATTGGTAGAATAACCTTGAAAATTTCTGTAAAGCTTTTTTTCTTTCAGTGCAATGGCAAGTTCATCATCAGGTTTTGCGAAATGGTCCATTCCAATAAAAACATATCCATTTGATGTAAGTTTTTCAATTGTGAGTTTCAAAATATTTAATTTTTCTTGAGGTGATGGTAAATCTTCTGGATGAATCAGGGCTTGATGTTTTTTCATCCATGGAACATGAGCATAATTAAAAACAGCAATTCGATCTGGTGATAACTTCAAAACTTTATCGAGTGTTTCTTCAAAAGTTTCAATTGTTTGAAATGGTAAGCCATACATCAAATCAAGATTGATACTTTGAAAACCAAGTTCTCGTACCCACTCAACAACCTGTCTTGTCATTTCTTCAGGTTGAATTCTGTTCACATATTTTTGAACTTTCTCATTAAAATCCTGAACACCCATACTGATACGATTGAAACCACCTTCTCGCAATGCCATAAGGTGTTCTTTTGTCAAACCTCGTGGATCAATTTCACAACCAACTTCAGCATTATCTCTAAACTCGAAGGAGTTATTAATGTAACTGATTAATGAATTAATTTCTTCAGGACTAAGAGAAGTTGGAGTTCCTCCTCCCCAGTGAAGTTGAGCAACTTTTCTATCTGGATTTAAATATTGACGAAGGAGATCAATCTCATTCTTAAGATATTTAATGTATTCCCTCATCCTATCATGATTTCGAGTTACAATCATATTGCAACCACAGAAATAACAAAGCGTATCGCAATAAGGAATGTGAAAGTAAAGTGAAAGGTCTCGAAGAGCTTCACCGTAATTTGTTTTAACAATTTCATTCAAATAATCTTCAGAAGTGAATTGCTCATGAAAATGTGGAGCTGGTGGATAACTTGTGTATCTCGGTCCAGGAACATCGTACTTCTTCAATAAATCTAAATTTATATTCATTTCAAACCTCTGATGCTTTAATTAAACTTTTTTCCTTAATGTAATTGACAAGAAATTTCAGTTTATCTGGATTAATATCAGGATAAATTCCGTGTCCCAAATTGAATATCAATCCTCTGTTATCAGGAAATGTTTTTAAAATTCGATCAACTTCACTGGCAATAAAATTCTCGGAAGAATATAAACAAGATGGGTCAAGATTGCCCTGTATTGTGACTAAATCGCCAATTTTATCTTTCGCTTCTTTTATGTCAATTGTCCAGTCAATTCCAACTACATCACAACCAGTGTGACCTAACTTTTCGAGCGAATGATTTGCACCCTTTGCAAATAAAATTATGGGAATATCATACTTGGGTTTAATCTCTTCCACAATTTTATTCAAATAATACAGTGAAAATTCTTCAAAGTGGTGTGGTGCAAGTACTCCAGCCCAGCTATCAAAGATTTGAATTAAATCAGCTCCTGCTTTGATCTGGGCAATCACATAATCAATTACACAATCTGTAATTAAATTTAAAGTATGATGAGCTAATTCACGATTGTTGAAAATAAAACTTTTAACTTTGCTGAAATTTTTTCCTGTTCTACCTTCAACCATGTAAGTCAACAAAGTCCATGGTGCACCACTGAAACCAATTAAGGGAACTCTATCATTTAAATTTTGCTTAGTTAAACGAATTGCATCTAGCACATATTTTAATTCAACTTCAGGATCAAAATGTTTCAATTGATTAATCGAAGCCAGGTCACTAATTGGATTGTGAATAACAGGACCTTTACCTTCGTCAATAGTTAAATTCATTCCCATCGCTTCTGGAACAACAAGAATATCAGAGAAAATAATCGCCGCATCAACTCCAATAATTTCAACAGGTTGAATAGTCACCTCAGCAGCGAGTTCAGGTGTTTTACACATTTCAAGAAAGGAAACTCTTTCTCTCACTTTACGATATTCTGGTAAATATCTTCCAGCCTGTCGCATAATCCAGACTGGAATTCTTTCGACTGATTTTCTTTTGGCAGCACGTATGATTAAATCGTTTTTAAGCTTCATTTACTCTTTTCAAAATATTTTATTATATGTTCGATAAGTTTTTCGAAAGTTGATTGTTCGGGTTCAATCTGAACCTTTATTCCATAACTTTCTATATGTTTTCTTGTTGTTGGACCTATTGCAGCTACTATCTTATTCTCAAAATATTGTAGAGGTGATTGTATTTTAAGAAGCTTTAAGAAGTTATTAAAAGTAGAAGGACTTGTAAATACAAAGAGATCAATTTCTTTCTCATTAATCTTTTTAATCTCTTCAGCAACATCTTCAATTTCGGGGATATCAACATTGTACACTGGAACTCGATTGATTTGTATTCCAGCTTGACTTAAAACATTTTCAATTAAATCATTCCCAATCTCAGATTGAGGGAAAAGTACCTTTTCATCTGTTCGAATTATTTCTTTAAGATCTTCAGCAAGAAATGCACCATTAAACTTTTCAGGTTTGTAAAAAACACTGTAACCAGATTCTAAAACTTTTAATTCAGTCTTCGAACCAATAGCAATAATTTTTTTTGACCTTAAATCATCTAATTTTTCAAATAAATCCAATCGTTTTAGAAACCATTCAACTGCATTTTGACTTGTAAAAATCACATAATCATATTCACTGAAATTTTTAATTGCATCATCGCAATTTTTCCAAGAAGTCGGTGGGACAATCTTTATGGTCGGTACATTAATCACTTCAGCTCCAAGTTGGGTCAACGTTATAACTTCATCCTGTGATTGTCCCATCGACCTTGTTAAAAGGATGGTTTTACCATCCAAAGGAGGAGGAGTTGATGAGTGTATAGCTATAACAGAATCTCTTACCAGATTGAAAAGTTCTTCCCGTTCTTTAATTACCACCCCATCGTGAATATCACGATTTATATTTCGCAAAACTGCTGAATAAATCATTCCCAGAATCAAATCAGTTGTGAAACAAGAATCAACATTTTTGAAAATTCTTTTCTCGATACCTTCTTCGAGAATTTCTTTAAGCAAATCTTTTAGTCTCTGAATTTTATCTTCAAGTGATTTCGATTTCAATTGCTGTTTTTTCAGTCGAGTCCTCTGAAAAATCAAGAAGAAATCTCTATACTTAAGAAGAAACATAAATACATGAATTACAAAACCTCTCAAATCTTCAAGGATTGAAACTTGCTCTTTAAATTTTTTCTCAAGTTCAGAAATTAGTTTAGTTAATCTTGTTTCATTGATGGCAAAGTATAAATCTTCTTTTGATTTGAAATAGTTATAAATTGTTCCTTTTGCAATTCCTGCTTTCCTGGCTACCATTTCCATATTAACTTCATGAAATCCAAATTCACTGAAAAGATTAGCAGATACATCAATAATTAGATTTCGTTTATCTTCTTTATCAATAGATTTGGTTAACTGGTTTTTCATCTCGAGTAAATTTCATTTATTATTTCTTTTGCACCTGCTTTGAGTAAATTCTGAGCGAGTTTTTCTCCTAACTTCTCTGGATTTTTATAGCTTCCAGAAATTTTCTGATTAAAGCAAAGTGAACCATCAAGAGATAAAATCTTTCCTTCAATGGTTAATATTTCTTTTTCTAATCTGGCAAAACATCCAATAGGAACCTGACAACCACCTTCAAGTGAACGAAGAAAAGCTCGTTCTGCCCTTGTTTCTATCTCTGTTTTTTTATGATTTATTTTCGATAAAATTTCAAGTAAATGTTTGTCATCTTTTCGACATTCAATTCCAAGTGCACCCTGTCCAACAGCTGGCAAAATCAATGAAACTGGAATAATGGAAGAAATATATTTTTCCAGATTTAATCTCTCCACACCCGCCCTTGCCAGAATGATTGCATCCCAATCTGAATCAAAAAACTTTTGAATCCTTGTCGGCACATTTCCTCTTAAATCAAAAATTTGAAAAGCTGGATTGATATGAAGAAGCTGTGCTTTTCGTCTGAGTGAACCAGTCCCGATTTTCCCATTTGAAGGAAGATTTCGTAAAGTAATGCCTTTCTTTCGTGCAATTAAAACATCATTTACTTTGTGTCGTTTTGTTACTGCACCGATTGTTAATTTCTCATTAATTTCAGTTTCAAGATCTTTGAGGCTATGAACTGCCAGGTCAATTTCACCATCAATGAGTTTTATTTCGAGCTCTTTGGTGAAAAGTCCTTTATCTCCAATCTTTGCAAGAGGTACATCAAGAATTTTATCCCCCTTAGTTTTAACTATTTCAATTTCAATTTGAAGGAAAGGAAATCTTTTTTGCAGTATGGACTTAACAAAATTTGTTTGCCATAAAGCCAGTTCACTTCCTCTTGTTCCAATAATAATTTTTTTATCAGTCATGATTGTTTTTATCAATAAGATTAAACATTTCTTTAATTATGTTGATTCGCAAATTCAAATCGCCCTGAGTATCGATTGTATCCGCAGTTTTTCTTAAGTAAATAGTTGGATTGTGCAAAAGTTTATTGATAATTCTCTTCGTCAGGAGTTCAAGATTTTCCTGTTGTTCTGGTGCAAATTTGTTTTTGAAAAATTCAAACTCTTGCTGTCTTATTTGTTCAAATTGTTCACGCAATGATTTTAATACTGGTGAGATTTGAAGAGAATTATACCATGAGAAAAGTTCAATCAATTCTTCCATTATGATTTTTTTAATTCTGGGTATTTGAGATTGTCTTTTCTCTAAATTTTGATTCACAATTGACTGAAGTGCATCGATATCACTATAAAAGACATTGTCAATTTCACGAATGGAAGGTTCAAAATCTCTTGGTATGGCAATATCTAAAATGCAAAGAGGCTGATTTTTTCGTAAGCTCATTACTTTTAAAATATCTGATTTCTTTACTAATGGTTCAGGAGAACTTGTAGCAGAAATTATGATGTCGTATTCATGTAAACAATCTTTGAAATCTAAAAACGAAATAACTTTAGCATTGAACTCTTTTGCCAGAGCCTCAGCTCTTGATTGAGTTCGATTTGTAATTGTTATCTCTTTTACATTTTTCTGTTGCAAATTTTGAAGTGTTAATCTGCTTGTCTCACCAGCTCCAATCACCAATACTTTTTTCTTTTTTAAATCCGAAAAGATTTTCCCGGCGAGTTGTACAGCAGCTGCACTAATTGAAGATGGACCTTCGAAAAGTTCGGTCTCAGTTTTTACTCTTTTTCCAACTTTTAATGCCGATTGAAAAACTTTCTGGAGATAAGTACCAACCGCATTTTCTTCATTTGCAATTGTAAAAGCATCTTTAACCTGTCCTAATATTTGTTGATCTCCAATGACTAAAGAATCAATTCCAGCAGCAATATGGAAAAGATGATTTGCCGCACCACAGCTGAAATAATTTCTGAAATTGCTCTCTGAAATGTTTTCGACCTTTTTCTTTTCAAGTAAAAACTTTTGAATTTCTTTGTATGTAATGGAGTTATTTTTTGGAACGCAATAGATTTCTGTCCTGTTACAAGTCGAAATAACGCAGGATTCTTTAGCTAACTCATTTTGCAACTCTCTGATAAAATTACGTATCTCATCTTCCTGCAAAAAAAGAGATTCTCTGATTTCAATCGGAGCTGTATGATGATTTACTGCTACCGCAATTAGTTCCATTCTCAAGCCTTAGAAAAATTTATGAAAACCAGTTAAGACAAGGTTTAAAACTGACATCGAAAACAATGAGATTATAAATCCTGTCAGAGAAAGATAAACTATTTTTCTACCAGACCATTTAAATAACCACTTACCTGTCAATCCAAAAGCATAAAACAACCAGACAAAAATTGTGGCGATCAATTTTGGATCGAAATATTTCGGTTCTGTAAAAGCTTGAGGTAACCAGATAATTCCAATCACTATCGCAATTGTAAGCATTATGAATCCAACTAAGGCAGAAACCTGACTAAGATATTCAAGAATTTCCAGATTGGGCAATCTGTCAAAAATCAAACCGTACTTCTGTTTTTTTATTTGATTGTATAAAGTGAGAAATAAAATCCCGTAGATTGCTGAAAATGTAATTCCAGCATAACCTGTTAGAGCAGTAAAAACATGGATTCCTAAAAAAGGACTTCTTAAAATATCTTTAACCTCAATTAAGTCTTTTATATTAAGTGTAGAGACAATTTGAAAAATGAGTGGAAGAAACAAAATGAATGTTCCTGTACTCCTAATTTCGGTTACTAATTCAATGATGTAGTAGGAAACAGTTATTGCAAAAGCCAGGAGAGTAAAAATTTCGAAGACAGTCGTGATTGGTGTGTGATTAAATTCGATGGTCCTCAAAAGTAAATAAAAAAAGTGAATGAGAATTGTAAAAAATAGAAATAATCTTTTCGCTGTGGAAAGTTCTTTCTTCGAGTTGAAAAAATCCAGAAGATAAAAGAGAAAAGTTAGCCCATAAATGAAAGGCAGAAAATTATTTAGAGTATGTATCATATTTATCATAATTCTGACTGACTAGTCAGTTCAAAAATATTAAAAACAAATTATCTTAGCAAATTGAAAAAAATCAGCAAAAATTGATGAAAATATGTCGAAATAAATCGAGTTTTTTAGTGGTGTATTCCCCTATTAATTTTAGTTTTTTGTTATAAAAAATTAATGGGACGAAATAATTTCATTAATTTTTGCAATCCTGATTTATTGAAAGAAACAATCTGTAAAAAATTTTTTATATTCACTTTTGAAAATTCATACATACTAACAGTCTATTAATATCTCCCAAGCCACTATAAGCATTATTGCTTGTAGTGGCTCTTTTATTTATTTTTCGATTAGTTAATGGGTATTAGATTAATGAAATTAAAAAATAACTCCCTGTATAAATTAGCCTTTATAATTATAATCCCAGTTATAATTTATTATTTCATCCTGCTAATATTAATTTTCTTAAAAGTTGTAATGGCATCGATTACTGGTGCTTCGATGCTTGTTTTGGTTAAAATAGCTAATTGGTTTCAAAGCTTAACCAAAAATAAATAAATCGACGAGTAACTTAATTTTTTAATTAATGGTAATAACTTAATAGTTGAAAATGCAATCTTGATTTTTCAGAATAAAATATTGATAAAGATTTTAATGACTTTTGATATTGCCATTCTTCATCTTCTCTCAGACTGATAATGAAGAAACAACATTATGAGAACAACAAATGGAATGTCATCCCGAGCAAAGACGAGGGATGACATAAGCATATCAGTCACAGATTAAAAGTATTTTATACATCACAGAAAAGATTGCTTCGTCACTTCGTTCCTCGCAATGACTTTTAAAAGAAACTAACCTTGCGAACTCGAAGAATCGGTGGAAGTAAAGTGAATGTCACCCTGAATTTATTTCAGGGTCTATTTTTGGTTCACAAAAACAAGTTTAGATGCCGAAGTAATGCTGAAATAAATTCAGCACAGGATTCGGCATAACACTTTTTGGACAACCCTGAAAATAAAAAGATAAAAATTCGACTACAGCCAAATCGATTTCATTTCAATATGTTCGTATAAGAGATAATGATGATTAGATAATTACCGAAACAGGATTCGAAATGATAATTCTACAATACCACTGAATCTGCATCTATTCCTTTTTTAGCGAGATATGAATTCAAAAGTAATTTGAACATCTTGTTATGCGTTTTATATCTCAAGTGCAAAAGTTCGTGAACAATAAATTTCGATCTTTGTTCTTTAGACTTTGTCAGTAAATCATAAGAGAATGTGAGTCTTCCACTACTGGAACAACTTGCCCATTTTCTCTTCATTGGTCTAATATGAATTTCTTTTGGACTGATACCAATTTCTTCTGCCCAGTCAAGGACTTCTTTTTTGAATTCATTTAACATTATCATTTTTTCGATGCCCTTAAAATGAATATTATTTTCTGTACAAGATCAACCATCTGATTAATTTCTATTTTTGATTTCGTAAAAATCTTGTATAACTCTTGTTTAACCATTCTTTCCTGTTCTTCACTAACTCGCCAATGAGGGAATTCTACAAATATTCTTTCACTTTCTCTTGCTATCTCTTCCGCATTATCAATCTGTTCATTTCTTAAATACCAGTAAATCGAAAATGCATCATCGGACATTTTCTTTTCGGACTTCTCTTTTCTGGCTAAGTTTATATTCTCAACTATCCCTTTTAATTTTTGAAGCGTCTCTTTTGTATCAATTTGTCTTTGTTTGAACATATTCGAAATTATCTCTGCCCTTTCACCAATGGATATTAAATAAGGATTTGATGCTGAATTAAGTAAAATTTCTCTTTCAATACTTTTGATAAGATTAAAAATTTTCTCAATATCCGAGGCACTGCTTTCTTCTAACTTCTTTAAAGTCTCTGCATTGATTTCATAAATATCCAGGGACGATTTTATTTCACTTATGCTGGTATATTGCTGAACTAATTTTTCAGTTTTTCGTGCAAAATCTCTATTGATAAGCAAACCTGGCTCATAAGCTTCTTTGAGTATTCTTTCCATTCTTGATAGAGTATCGTAATCATCAAGGTAAGGTCTTAAAAATGCATCAGGAGAAATAATTTCATACATACTGGATAATTCACTATAAAATCGATAAAACTCTTCTCGTAATTCTTCATCTCTGAAATTGTCAAGTATTGCTTCAACAGCTTTGTCTGATTTCTTCCCTTCTAAAATTGATAGATATTCCTTCTTTGCATATTCCATCTCTTCTTTAAATCGCTCTTTAAGAACATTAATATCTTTTATAACATTTGAAATATCTTTTGAATCAAATGAGAGAGCCTTTTCGAGTTTATCGAAAATTCCAACAAAATCTAAGACAAATCCACATGGCTTTTTTACTCCCCTTTCATCTTCATAAGGTCTGTTAACACGAGCAATAGCCTGCAACAATACATGGTCTCTCATTGGTTTATCGAGATACATACAATAAAGAATTGGTGCATCAAATCCAGTAAGCAATTTTTCAGTAACAATAAGAATTTTTGGCAATTGATCTGGCTTTGTAAAAGCTTTTCGGATTCTTTTTTCCTCTTCCTCTGTGTGATGATATTTTTTCAAAAGCTCATCATCGTTATAACTCGGACTGTAAACTACTTCAGAATATTCTGCTGGTAAATACTTATCCAACTCCTCTTTGTACAATGCACAGGCTTCTCGATCAACAGCTACAACAAAGGCTTTGTATCCCATCGGTTCAACATTATTCTTGAAATGATCAACAATGTATCTGGTTACATCTTCAATTCGTTTTTTATTCTTGAGCATATTTCTAAGTGTAACAGCTTTTTCAAGTACCTTGTTTAATTCTTCAATATCACTCACACCTTCAATTTCCGCCAGATTGAGAAATTCCTTCTCTAAAGTTTCTTTATCAGGTAAAAGTTCATTCGATGCAAGTGAATAGTGAAGCTTGACCGTTGTTCCATCTTCAATTGATTCAGATATTCCGTACTTATCAAGATAGCCGTGTGGTGGATCGTCAAGACCAAATGTTGAAAATGTACTTTTGCCATGACTGGTTTTATCGATTGGCGTTCCAGTGAAACCAATATAAGTTGCATTTGGCAATGCACCCATCAAATAATTTCCGAGCTCACCTCCTGTAGTTCGATGAGCTTCATCAACAAGAACAAAAATGTTTTTACTCAAATTTATGTTCTGAGGCATACCCTCGAACTTATGAATCATCGAGACAATTAATCCTCGTGTATTCCTTTCAAGAAGTTCTCGCAAATGTTTTTTTGAACTGGCAATATTAATATGTTCAAATCCAACAGATTTTAAGTTTCCAAATAATTGAGCTTCGAGTTCATTTCGATCTACAAGCATAATAACTGTTGGATTTTCGAATTTCGGATTTTCAATAATCTTTTGAGCAGCCACAATCATTGTGTAAGTTTTACCAGAACCTTGCGTGTGCCAGACTAAACCTCTATTCTTTTTCCTATCAGCTGACCTATCAATAATTTTTTTGATTGCCCTCATCTGATGTGGTCTTAAAACAACCTTCTGCCATTCATCATCTTTGCGAGTGAAAAGAATGTAATCTAAAATTATTTGAATAACTCTTCTTTTATCAAAGAAATCTTTTACTAATTCCTCAAATGTTGTGGCTTGGGATTCTGATTTCCAGTTAAACAAAGATCGAGGCGAAAAATTCCAGGTTGCAGAATAATAGAAATGCAAAATCTGTGTGAGTGAATAAATCTGAAATAATGTAAGTGCTTCAGGCGTTTCTTCGTGATAGCGTTCTACTTGTTTTAATGCGAATGAAATTCCGTCTGTTCTGTGAGCTGCTTTTGTCTCGACAAAGAGAACAGGAATTCCATTTATAAGAAATACAATATCGAAACGATTGGTGTATTTCCCATTAGTATATGTGAATTCATCAGTTACATGAAAGACATTGTTCTGTGGATTTTCGTCAAGAAGTTTTACATTTCTTTCTCTTTTCTCTTGAGGAACATAAATAGTCTTCAATCCTTTTAGATATTCCCAGGCTTGAAAATTCCCTTCAATGACAGGAGGAAGAAATTCAATCTTCTTAATAAGCTCTTCAATCATTAAATTATCAATAAAATCAGAATTGAGCTTCAAAATTTGTTTTGTAAAAATTTCTCTTAAGATGAGTTTATCTTTTCCACCTCGAAGTCGTTCAGCTTCTTGAGAATTAATATATTCCCAGCCAGTTAAAAAAAGTTTATTGTTTTGCTGAGAAATGTAATCATCTGAAGTCTCAGCCACATATTTGATAATAGGATTTTGAACACTGTACTTTTCAGAGCCGAGAGATGAAATATTTTTCATTTCTCATAGCTTTCTAAAATATTTTTTAATTTTTAGAGACATTAACTTTCTCCGCTCTTTCAAAAATAATTCATAATCATCTAAAAGATCGTTTTCAATAATATCTACAGGAATACAATGAGCCATCAGGTTACTCATCAATTCATCTAAATCAGTAATTGCACCATACTTTGCTTTTTTTGTTTTACATTGTTTTAAGAGCTCATCAAAATAGAGCTTTGGAGCTTTATTCCCGATGCTTATATTGATTTCACTCTGGGACATTACATAATTGGCTATTTGATTATACTGACTACGATTTGCAAAACCTATTTTCTTCAGATAATCTTTTGGAAAAATATGATGAACATCTCCTTTTAATCTTATTAAATCTTCTACTTTAATATCACGAGATAAAAATCCCTTATCGCCCATCTTAACTTGACTTGCCAGATAAACCTTGAACTCAGGACTATTAGCTAAAGAAGTATCCATTTGCTGAGGCAATCCAAATTCCCAGTAATTATCAGATAATTCAGCAGCAATCACATTTTCAATATATTCTGTTGGATTATCATTAATTCGTCTGATATCCATATCAAATTTTGAATCAGATGAACCAGAATATCTACCTGTGAGAAAAGATAAAACAAACCATTTTCTTACAAGAGATTCAATTTGATGCTGAGGAAAGTTTTTTTCTTTTAGTTTCAGGTAAAGTATGTAAGAAAAATTCAAAGAATTTTGTGAACGAATCATAGAGCTATCAATAAATCCAGCAGAACTAATAATCATTACAAAACGCTTGAAGTTAGTTTCATTAATGAAATTTTCAATTCCGATATTCAAACGCTCAAATGATTCTTTGACGATTTCTTCTTTGTATTGACGGGTCTCAAAATCTCGTCCTGAAAGTAAAGCAACTAAATCCTGAAGTTTTCCTCGATTAAATTGAGATGTAAAAGCCACTCTAAGCATATCAGTGTAAGATGGGTCATAAATATCGTTTCTATCATCTTTCAGCCACGACATTTTCTTGAAATATTCTGTTTGTGCAAATTCTTCATCATTTTCTTTTATCTGTTGATAAAATTCTGGTTTGACTGACATATAACAGAAATAATCAATGGCTTTTCGCATTATTTGTCCATTGTATTTTTCATCAACAGCAATTTTAGACATCGCAAAATCTGCTTGTGAAAGGACAACTCCTGAAGAATTAATCCTGATAAATATCTCTGTAACTTCATCGAGATCAAGCATATGATTCAGTTCAATTAATCCAATTGGTATGTTCAAAATTCCTTTTAATGAATCGAGTTTATTCAGGATTGTTTCCTGTGGAATGCCTGGATTGTTCTCACAATATTCATTTAATTTTTTTAGCAGTTGAAAATTGGGCGAGAATACTTCCGAAATATCTGCAATCCATTTCCTGTCTTTTTGAATTGCAGGATTGGTTACTTCAAAAATTTCTTCTAAAGGATTAAAAGCAATAGTGATTTTTCTTTTTCTATAATCTTCATCTAAAATCTCTCTTCCTAACAAAGCAGTCATAAGAGCAGCAATTCTCTGCTGACCATCAATTAGAATTTTCTTTCCTTTTGAAGTAGAACCATCTTTTAATCTGACATTTGGGTTTTGCCAGACAATTATATAACCCACTGGATAACCACGATAAAGCGAATCAATAAAGTTACGTACTTTTGATGAACTCCAGACAAAAGGACGCTGAATTTCTGGAATAGCTATTTCACCAGCTTGCACCCACGAAAGTATGTGCTGTACTGGATGCTGATTGACAGAGAATTTCTGAATTATCATTAAATAACCTCCTTTATATTATTAACTCTGATTTTTGCTGTCATTAAATTTTTGAGTAACGAATTAAAAAGCTCTTTTAGTGCTTCTTTTTTCTTTTCGGCTGCTTCAATTCGTTCGTCAATTGCTGTCAGGATTTTAGCGATGCGTAACTGTTCTTCAAGCGGTGGAATCACAATAACTAATGTCTTAATTTTTGATGCACTTATATTTGCTTGTCCAACCGCTCTACTTGCTAAAGATTTAATTCTAAATTGAGTTGCTTCCCAGTTCATATAATGATTCAAAAACTCTGGTAGCAATTCTTTCTTTGTTTTTATTCTAATTAAATATGAACCGAACACAAAATCCCCATCTATATCAAATAGAGAAGTTTTACCTACTAAATCTATACTATTGGTTCTATTAAATAGTATATCTCCTTTGTTGAGTTTAAATTTCTTGAATAGTGATTCTTCTAAATCCAAAAATTGTAAATTACTATAGCTAATAAAACCATTTTGCATATTATTCATTCGTAACATTGGATATCGTCCTTTTGCTCCTGCTCTTTTTGAAATACCATATTGAGCAGCTTCTATAAATTTATCTAACTTTTCAATTCTCCATGCTTTAATCACAAAGCCAATTTCAGTTTCTTTCAATTCTACTTTGTTTATATCTTTGGGGTTAACAGCTCCATAAGTAAAGAGATGCTTCATCATAGATTTTTTAAATTCTTTAAGTGCCGAAATGTATTTTTCTGTTTTCTCTTGAGCCTCCTGAACTGTCGAAAGAACATAGGCAATCTTTTTCTGCTCTAACAATGGTGGAAGTGGGATTTTGAAATCCTTTATGAAGTTATAATTTGCTTCTTTTTTGTATCCTCTAAACTTTATTTCATTGACAAATAAATCTTTAAAAACACTAGATCTAAGATAGTACCAGAAAAATAGAATATCTGAATTTGGCAAAACCTTAAAAAAATCATAATGAGTTGTAGCAACAACTGTTTCATTTGTTATTGCAACAGCACCTTGATGAAAATTTATTTTAGATATTAAAAGTCGATTTTTTCCAGATTTGTATAAATCTGTTCCTGTCTCTTTTTTTTCTCTCAAAACAATCTTTCCAGTATTAAAGGGAATTTTTTCAACTATTTTTTCATTTCCAGAATAATCTTTGGCTTTGATTTTTATTCTATCTGGTATAATAACTTCCCCCAACCTCACCACCTCCCAGCTTTCAGGCAATTCACCGAGTTCAGTTTGTTTATAATTGTCGTTTGACAAAGTGTTCTTATCGATTTTCGAGTTTGTATTTTTCATTTAAGTTTGTTCTTCATTGTTTTAATCGAAGCCACAATGATTGATAAAATTTCATTTGCTTCTCCGTGCAATTTATTTAATGTAGTCTGGTCTGTAAAGTTCAGTTCCTTGCATAATTCTATCCAGAACATAGTTTCATCTGCTTCCTCTTCTACTATTCTCAACTTATTTATAAAATCCATCTTCGATTTAGCTCGACTTATTGACCTGTAATTCGCTGCAACAGATGTGGCAGAACGAATAATCTGTTTTTCAATGACAAACGCAGCTGTATTCTTCAGAAATCCCTCTGTTAGTTTTATCACATCAATTGCAAACTTCATTGTCCTATTCTGTAATGTCCTCTTATCCATCATCTCCCCCCAACCCAATTCGCAATTCGCCAATCCAAAATCGCAAATCCCAATTCGCCAATCCCAATTCGTCAATCGCAAATCCCAATTCGCCAATCGAAAATCGCCAATTCGCCAATCCCATACTATTCTTCCAACAAATTAGTTACAATTTTTATCAATATCTCTTTATCCTTTACATGACTTATTGCAATTAGAAGAGCCAAAGCAGTTAATGCATTATCATTTATTTTCTTTTCGCCTGTATGACGATATAGAAAGTTGTTCTTATCCAGATAATAGATAAACAAAAAAGATGCAATTCGCTTGTTACCATCTACAAAAGGATGATCTTTGATAGTAAGGTATAGAAGATGTGCGGCCTTTTCTTCAAGAGATGGGTACAATTCATTTCCATCAAAAGTTTGGTAAATATTTCCAATGATTGCTTTAAACTTTCCCTCTGTTTCCTGCCCGAATAAATTACTTGCTTCGTTTTTTCCCATCAAGTCCTTTTTAATTTTCTCTATAATTCTTTTTGCATCATTATATTTCAGAATAAATTTCTCTCTCTTTTTGTTAGACAGAGTAAGTTTATTTTTATCGTATTGTTCAAGAAGAGTTAATGTTTTAGAGTAATTAGCAAGTAAATTCAAAATTTCCTTCTCCTGACCAGTGAGCAATTCGTGCATCGATTTTTCCTGCAGAAATGAAATAGCATTTTGTAGTTCTTGTAAATTCTCCTTAGCTATGATTAATTTCTTTTCATTTATTGCATATCCTTTTAATAAGTAATTTTTTAAAACAATTGTTGCCCATTTTCTAAATTCAATAGCTCTTTTTGAATTTGTTCTATATCCTACTGCTAAAATTACATCTAAGCTATAAAAAGCGACAGGTTTATCGGAATTTGGAATGTGCAAAAAATGCACATTGCTTTCTTTATCAACTTCTTTATCAGAGAATATCTTCTTAATATGTCTCGTTATAACACTTCTATCCTTACCATATAATTTTGCAATTTCATCCTGGCGTAACCAAATAGTATCCTCTTCCAAACGTACTTCTAAAGTTGGTCCATTCTTTGACTTATAGATAACAATCTCACCTTTTTTAAAATCTTTTAAAGACATGAAGTAAATCTTTAATTTTTGTTTTATTGTTTTCGTTTAAGATTGTTCTTCATTGTTTTAATCGAAGCCACAATAATTGATAGAATTTCATTTGCTTCAATGTGTAATTTATTTAATGTAGTCTGATCTGTAAAGTTCAGTTCCTTGCATAATTCTATCCAGAACATAGTTTCATCTGCTTCCTCCTCTACTATTCTCAACTTATTTATAAAATCCATCTTCGATTTAGCTCGACTTATTGACCTATAGTTTGCTGCAACAGATGTGGCAGAACGAATAATCTGTTTTTCAATGACAAACGCAGCTGTATTCTTCGGAAATCCCTCAGTTAATTTTATCACATCAATTGCAAACTTCATTGTCCTATTCTGTAATGTCCTCTTATCCATCATCTCCCCCCACCCCAATCCCAATTCCCAATTCGCAAATCCCAATTCGCAAATCCCAATTCGCCAATCCCAAATCGAAAATCCCAAATCATAAATCCCCCATCCCCAATTGTTTCAAAACTTCATTCAATTTTTCTTCTGCTCTTTGTTCTTCCTCTCTGGCTTCTTTTACTAAAACTATAGCTTCATCCAGTGGAAGAGTTGTATCCTCCCCGTTTATTGAGACATATCTCGATGGAGAAAGATTATAATCATTTTTTACAATTTCATCTTTGGTAGCAATCTTACTAATCCCATCTTCTTCTTTGAAATTCAAATAAATCTCTGAGATTTTTTCAATGGTAGTATCAGGCAGAAAATTTTTTGGTCTACCTTTTTCAAACATTTTCGATGCATTAATCAGAAGAATTTTTGACTTTCGATCTGATAACTTCGATTTATTTTTGTTTATGATAAGGATAATTCCTGCTGAAGTAGTGTTGTAAAAAAGATTTTCTGGAAGTAAGATAACAGCTTCAATGAAATCATTTTCAACAAAGGCTTTTCTAATATCTCTTTCACGATTTGAGCCTTCATTCCCTGAACCACGAGAAACAGCACCAGTATCAAGAACAACTGCCATTCTACCATTATCTTTCAAAGATGCAAACATATGTTGAATCCAGCCCCAATCAGCAGAACTATTTGGTGGGAAACCATATATGAATCGATTGAAAGTATCAGTTTCATAAGTGACCTGAGTAAAAACATCTTGGTTCCACATTGGATTAGCTACAACAATATCAAATTGTTTTAATTTTCCTTCTTTAGTTAAGAAAGCAGGCCTATTCATTGTATCGCCGAGTGCAATTTCTGCTTCCATCTTGTGGATAAAAGCATTCATTTTAGCCATAGCATATGTACCATGCAAAATTTCCTGTCCATAAAATTCTAATGGTTTAATTTTAGGATTTTCACCATATTTTTCTTTAAATCTCAAATATGATTTGATGAGCAAACCACCCGAACCAAGACATGGATCGTAGATAGATTCCCCTTCTTTTGGATCGACTATTCTTGCCATAAGCATAGCCACTTCTTTTGGAGTGTAGAATTCACCTGCACTCTGACCAGAACCTTCCGCAAATTTTCTTAAAAGATACTCATAAGCTCTACCTAAAATATCTGGTTCAGCATCTTTGAGTCCGATTTTGTATTTGCTTAAGACATCAATTAGAGCTTTTAGATTTTCATCACTAATAATTCTTTGACCAGCAGCTGTTTCATTAAAATCTTTAATATCTACAACCCCGTGAAGTTTGGGATTTTCTCTTGCAACCGATCTCACAGCTTCAGTTAAATATTCACCCAATCCTTTACTTTGTTTCATAATTTCGGTCCATCGTGAATTTTCTGGTAAATAAAACCACACAAGGGAGTGATCTTTTTCAACTAATTTCTCAGCCGTTTTTCTATCACCAAAAGTAGCTGCGAGTTTATCCAGTTCTTCGTCAAAAACATCTGAAAGTCTTTTAAGAAATATTAATGGTAAAATATAATCTTTATATTTTGGTGCATCGACAGGACCTCTAATTTTACACGCAGCTTCCCATAACCAGTTTTCTAAAGTTTTAATATCCAACATTATATTTTCCCATTATTATTTGTTTTCGAAAAATAAAAATAATCAAAGATTTAAACAACGAAATTTTGTGAAATATAACTTGTTATTAATGATAAAGTGTTGTAAACCTTCAGAAATGACTTTTTAGTAATATTGATGTATACTAAATCACTGGAAAGATTGCTTCGTCACTTCGTTCCTCACAATGACTTCTTATATTGTCAGTCTTCGTCTTCGCTCAGACTGACAATAAATGCGAGCATTCGATTACAGTCTGAAGAGCTGTTATACACCACTGAAAAGATTGCTTCGTCGTTTCACTCCTCGCAATGACTATGACTAGAAATTAACCGTCATTGCGAGCCTCGATTTTTAATCGAGGCGAAGCAATCTATCCTCATACTTTTAAAAAAATTTTCAGATAGTATAGTGAAAGATTGCTTCGTCACTTCGTTCCTCGCAATGATTGTAACAATAAATTAACCGTCATTGCGAGCCTCGATTTTTAATCGAGGCGAAGCAATCTGTTCTTATACTTGTAAAAGAATTTTCAGATAGTATAGTGAAAGATTGCTTCGTCACTTCGTTCCTCGCAATGACTGTTGTTATTGTCAGTCTTCGTCTTCGCTCAGACTGACAATGAATACGAACACTCAATCACAGATTAAAAGCCTGTTATACACCACTGAAAAGATTGCTTCGTCGTTTCACTCCTCGCAATGACTGTTACATCACTGAAAAGCTTTCTTCGTCACTTCGTTCCTCGCAATGTCTGTTACATCAAAGGAATGATTGCTTTTTCATTTCTCACCTCGCAATGACTATTCTTTTCATTTCTTCATTACCAAAATTTTAAAACAAAAAACCCTCTGGAGATTTCTCTCCAGAGGGTCAAAAGAAAATTCACAAACGCTACTTACTTAATCAACACCATCTTCTTTGTCTGAACAAAATTACCAGCAACTATTCTATAAATGTAAGTTCCACTGGTTAATCCTGCAGCGTTAAATTCATAATCATAGTAACCAGCTTGCAATTCTTTGTTTTCGAGAATTGTAGCTACTTCCTGACCTAAAACATTGTAAACTTTCAATGTGACTTTTGTCATCTCAGGAAGTGTGAATTTAATTCTTGTCGATGGATTGAATGGATTTGGATAATTCTGGGAGAGTGAATATGTCGTCGGCTTTGAAACCTGCTCATTAACTCCTGTAATGTTGGTCAAATATGAATTTCCCATCCTGCCAAATGTATCCACTGTCGTGGCTCCTGTCATATATCTGGTCATATTCAATATATGATTTTGTGCAAAGCCTGCCTCGTTATCATTTCCTCCACCATTATTTACTGCATCTCCCCAGTTTATTCCATACTTATACTCAACTCTCAATACTGTGTATTGCGGGAATGTTATATCTCTCGAGAATATCTTATCTCCTGCTGTTACATCTCCATGTGTTCCATCATCATACAATCTTATCACTACTGTCGAATCACTATTTGGCCAGCCTCCACTTGGCCATTGCAATGGTAACGCACTTCCCGCTATATGAACTGTATTCACTACAGGGAATGGTTGACCATTCACTATCGATACGGCTCCATTTGTATTTACCGTAAACTTAATCGTACATGGTTGATTTAATACCGTGGCTAAACTTGCATCATTGAAAGCTCCACTTATAAATACTGAGCCTGCATTTATATCATCCTGTGTGAATGTATATACTCTGTTTGGTCTGCTTTCCCAGTTGTTTGGTGTATACCAGAACTTGAATTCTATGCTTTCTCCTACTCCAGCATTGATTGTCCATGTCCCTTCATACAAATCTGGATTTAGTGAATTCGGTGTTAGTATCCAGCTCTTTGGTGACCAGCCATTGAATGTTCCATTTACTGACACTGTGTCTGTGGCTGGATTAAATCTTCCACTCAATCTCTCAAGTTCCATATTCACTGAAAATGTTACACTCAATGGTACCTGTGGAACATATACACTATCATTATTGAAGTATCCACCATTATAAACATTGGTTCCTGCCTGTACTGTGTAGGTTCTGTTTGATATCTGATCTTCCCAGAAATCTGTTCCACTTCTGCTAATGACAAACTTGAATTCAAGATTATCACCAATATTAAATGTCTTTGTTATTGAATAGACTGAGTCTCCATCAGTATCGCTTAATTGATCAGCATTTCCACTCCAGCCATTGAAGTTACCACGAATTACAAGTAAATCTGTTGACGGAACAAATTTACCTTTGAGTATGGCAACTCGCATATTAACATTGAAAGTAACCTGGGCCTGGGCAGTTATGACAGAATCATTATCAAAATAAAAATTATAAGTATTGTCACCTTGCTGGAAAACAATTGTTCTGTTAGCAATGCTTTCCCAGATATCTTGAGCATCTTTTAATATAACGAACTTATATTCAGCTGTATCTCCGGCAACAAAATAATTTTTCGTTATTGTGTAAATTGTGTCGCCATCTGGATCGGTCAATAGGTCAGCATTTCCACTCCAACCATTAAATGAACCACGAACAACAAGTGAATCATCAGCAGGACTGAATAAACCCTTGGCTGATTTAACTCTCATATCTACATTAAATGTAACATTTGCATATTTCTGAGTTTTATATCTTGCGATGCCATTGTTTGTCCCGAGCAAGAAAATATCAAAAGTTCCATCGTTATTATTTTTGAATGAAACATCACCGGTCCCATTTGTATTACTAATATTCCCGAGTGGATCTGTCATGAAAACTAATCGACCATTTTCAATTCCATTTGAAATATCAACAAACCTGAGATTTTCATTTCCTGAGCCGTAATTAAAAACACCTAAATATTTTTTACTACCATAGGTCATATAATGGAGAGCTGTGCTTCCAGTTGCTACAACAGTACCCGGTAATGTTCCAACTAAATTACCAGTTGCATCATATTCTTTCACATTTCTACCAGCTGAGTTTAGATAAAATCCAGAAGCACCAGTTGATTTAGGTGCAACAGTTGGAACTGTTCCTTGAGCGCCATCACTCAAAGTAATTTCTTCTGGAGTAAATGAATTACCATTATCAGTAGTTGTAAATCTAAAAACTTTATTTTGACTTGCAGCAGCAGCATAAACTGTTAATGAGTTATCTGAAGCGCTACCTACAACGGTAAATTTATCACCGAGTCTATAAGCAGTAGTTGTCTTGAATTCTAAAACTCGTACAGGTGCGGATGATAAATTATCCCACTTATAAATTTTAAAAGTATCTGTGCTTGTATTAGTAACTAAGTTACACGCAAAGATTTTTCCATCAGCCGAAACTTCTACATCATTAAGCGGGAATGTTCCACCATAGACACCAGTTATATCAAGTAAACCCAGACTGTCACCATTTGCTGGATTTAATATTAATATTTTAGCAGTACCTAATCGAGAAACCAAAAAATATTTTTCTTCACCACCGACAACACCATAAGCTGCGCCTCGTTCAGTGTGACCGGTTCCCATGAATGTTGGGTAATTTGATTTGGCTTGGGATTTTTCCCAGACAGTTGTAAATCTTGGTGAAAGTGTTTGAGAATAAATTAAACTTACACTCAAGATTAAAGTAAGAAAGGCAATAAATATTTTTTTCATAGACCGCTCTCCTTAATTTGTTTTGTTATTGACAAAATTAGTATATATAAAATTGCTCTCAAAACTCTTTTGAGCAACCAATTTTTTGTCATATCATTTGTTTCGATAAATCGAGATTTCAATGATGTATGAATGCTCATTAATAATCATCGCGATAATTTTCGAGTATATGTCATTGCGAGAAAGAAGTGACGAAGCAATCTTTACAAATTTTTCTCCATAACCAGTCATTGCGAGGAATGAAATGACGAAGCAATCTGTCCTAATGTACCTGTCATTGCGAGGAGTGAAACGACGAAGCAATCTTTCCCCAAACATCTGTCATTGCGAGGAACAAAGTGACGAAGCAATCTGTCAGAAAATTTTTTGACAATTATTTTAAGAGAAAAGATTGCTTCGCCCCGATTAAAAATCGGTGCTCGCAATGACTGGTAATTTCTGGTTATAGTCATTGCGAGGAGTGAAACGACGAAGCAATCTTTCCTCAAACATCTGTCATTGCGAGGAACGAAATGACGAAGTAATCCTTCACAATACTATCAGAGAATTCTTTTACAAGTATAAGGACAGATTGCTTCGCCCCGATAAAAATCGGGGCTCGCAATGACTGGTAATTTCTGGTAAATTGTCATTGCGAGGAGTGAAACGACGAAGCAATCTTTCCAACAGTGTATGAAACTGTTCAAAAAGTGTCATGCTGAATCTTGTGCTGAATTTATTTCAGCATTATTTCAGCATCTAAAATTTCCTCCTGTATAATATCTTCAGTCATTATTCTAAGATGGCTTTATTTTTTCCTCTTTTTATTCTCTTGACTTACGATATAATAAAAAGTTCTATACAAATATTTACTAAAATGACTATAAAACAAATAATAATATCTCAGTAGCATTCCGAACGATGCAAACAAAATCAAAAGAACAAAAAATTTATAAGCATTAGCTCCATAATTAAGTGAAAAGAATTCATTAATTAAACGAGATTCTGAATTTAGATTTATCTGAATTATAACAATAGAATACATGTAAGAAAGAAACAAACTGGTGGATAAATTTCTTGTAAAACTATATAAATTAAACCAATACTCAAGTATGCTGTTAAAATTTGGTTTTTTGTCTATTATATAATTTCTTGTAAACCAATAAACAAGATTTCCATCTTCTGCAGGTGTTGATTTAAATACACGTTTATAAGCATAATTAAATTTAGCTATAAACTTATCTGTAAAAGGCTTATAAATACCTAAAAAGTTTACCGATATTGTTCTTATAAAATTGATTAAATTATTGAAACTCAATTTGATCAATGGTATTTCAAATGAATAGGATTTTTCAAGATAGTAAAAAATATTTCTTAAAATGGGTTTTTTATTATTTACCAAATAATTATAAAACATTAAAAGTAACAGGATAAAAATCAGAATAATTAATATATATATTAAAACCATTTGTTTTAGAAATAAACTTAAAATGAGAATAAAGTGAAACAGAAAAGAAATTAAAACCAGACTTTTTCTAAATTTATCGCTTATTGAAATTTCAACATTTGACTTTATTTTTAATAAAATTATATATGGATATTTTAAAACTTTGCCAACAAAAAGCCTGTCTAATGTAAAAGAAGAAATTGAACCAATTAAATGTCCAATGGAGTAACTTAAAATTATAATTAATACTAAAATTATTATTTCTATTGACCAATGAGACTCAGGGGTCAAGAAATAACCTTTAATTTTTTCAATAAGAATATATAAAGGTAAAATAGATTTATCTGAAGGTAAAAAAAAGTATTTAAAAAAATATTCTGAAATCAATGAAATCGTTATAAAAGTTACTCCCGGTATAAAGTAGCCTAAAAAATCATATGAACTAAAAGTAATCCGTACATCTCTTTTTCCTAAATCAGTTTCCATAATTACCTCCTATTTTTATTATGAAACTGTTTAAAAAATTTAATGCCGAATTTTTTAATGAACCTAATTTCTTTTCCGCGCTAAAAATAGAAACTGAAAAAATTAAGATTTACTAAATCGTACTTGTTAGACAAATACTAACATTTCCCCCATTATAGTCATTTTATTAATTACCTTACTGTATTCATTTCATCATAATAAGTTTAACTTTCTCCCAACCCAATTCTTCATAACCAAATTCAAAATCTCGCTTTCAAGCCAAGCCGTAGTTCAAACATTTGAAAGACACTTATATTTTCGAGATCTAAGTCAAGCGTTGCCCAGAGTTCACCAATTATGGCTTTGTAATTTGCATTTACCTCAAACCATACCGGATCAATTATCTTCAAGGATAAATTCATTCCGACATCAAATCCACCACTCCAGTCAAGTTGTTTAAGTGAAGGGACTTTCAATATTACTGCATCGTATGTTGTTCCCATTGTATCGACTCTTAATGTATCAAAATAAGCACTTCGAAAACTTTCCCAGCGATAAATTCCAAAGCCAAAAGTTATATCGCCATTCAAAAAATCATAATCAAATAATCGAGCATTCGAGTTAGCCGATACACCATATATTTTCAAATCAGTTTCGAGTTTTGGTAAATCAAATGTTCGGACAACTTCCGATCCACCTAAGTTCACATTTCTTTTGATTTTAAGTTTTTCTCTATTCTCTTTGTTAAAATTTAGATATTCAATTTTGCCGAACCATTCCCATTTATCACTTGATTTGTAACCATAAAAGAAATTCAAACCACCAGCAGTGCTAAATCTTAAAGTCAATGAACCAGTGGGAATTAAATAGGAGCCACCAAGTCCAAAAAAATATGGTTTATCCTGTGCATAAATTAAAACTGGAAATAAAAAAATAGTGAGCAATAAAGAGATTCTTTTTCTCATAATTCTCTCAATACAAAAATGTTAGATAAATTTTGAAGTTTAGATAATCGTTAACCGGAAATTGATCATATCCAAACTTACCAGGCGTTCTAAAAAAGTAATTGTATCCGAAAGCTGTTCCTATTGTAATAATCTCTGAAGGTTGATAATTAAATTCAATCAAACTAAAAACACCGAGAGGATTTCCATATTTATTCGATGCAAAATTTCTATAACTATACTCGAAAGTATAATTTAAATCGTCAAATTTTTTTCGCCAGATTTCTTCGAGATAAAGTCTTCGTGTATAAAAATAAATTCCAGCCCCAATCTGTGGTTTAAGTGAAAAATACTTTAGAAACTTAAAGTTACCACTGATTGAAAATTGAATCGGCATCAAATCCATTTTCTGAACTGGATTAAGGTAAGCTGCCAGAGATGAATCAGCTCTTAAATTGTCTCTGATTATTGCAGCATATCTTTCAGTATAAAATCTCCAGTTCCACTGTTGAATGGCATTTTCCTGTTGCAAAGAAAAAAGCGTGTATCCACCCGTAAATGATAATTCAAGAAACTCAAAAGCTGAGAATGAAATTGATATTCCACCTCCCACACCATCAATCTTATTTACCAGTAATCTTTTTTTGACTGGATATGAATAATCAGTATAAAAAGAAATTGAAGATAATTTTAATTGACTGAACAGATTTAAATGTAAAAAAATCGAAAGAAGAGTGGTTATCAGGATTTTATTTCTCATAAAATTCCAGCCTGCAAAGTTAGTCTAAGAATATTTCCAAGTCTTCCATAATTAGAAATTGAAATATCAAATGAAACTGGCAACAAAGGTTCGCCATTGATTCCAATACCGAATGAATAAGTTTCTTCATCATAAAACAATTTATATCCACTACGAATGGAGAAAATATTTTTCCAGGAAAATTCAAAACCGGTATTCAGTCTTTCATCTCCATCATTTGGATGGATTGCTTCCATAATTGTAGTAATTCTATAATCCGAATGAAAATCACCAAGAATTTCGGCTGCAGCACCGAGTTTAAGAACAGCCGGCATTTTGAAGGGATCGTTAATAAATTTCGCATCAGTTCCAAAATTTTGAATCGTTGCACCAATCCTCAAACTACCAAGCCCTGTATAATAAAGAACGCCACCATCAAGTACAGTATTACTGGCAGAGTAAATATCAATTTTTTCATTTACATATTTTAATGCAATTCCAAATGAAAATTTATCGGTCAACATTTTCGAATAAGACAAAGCAAAAGCAAGCGATCTTGAATTGAAAGTCCCGACAATATTATAAACTCTTTGACCGGCAACTTTTTGTGTCTTTGGCATTGAACCATAATCAACCATCAAGGCACCAAATGAAAAGACACCTAAATTCGAATTAAAAGAATAGCTTGTAGCGTATTGTTTGATTTCAGCAAAGTATGGTGAATAAGAAAATGAAACATTGTGAACTCTATTTGTAAAACCCGGGATTGCAGGATTAACAAAAATTCCATCAGAGTTTAAATCTGATAATGTAATACCAGCTTCACCAAGTCCAGTTGTTCTTGCATTCACTGGAAGTTCAAGAAAAACAAATCCAGCAGTAGCAGTCTTTCTAAATTCTTGAGAATAAATCTCGCTAATCAATAAAAATGGAATTATCAAAAAAATTAATACTAATAGTTTGACGATTGATTTAATTTCTTTCATAATGTTTCTCATCGAACAATTGCAAATTTTCCGATTTTTTTCCCGATGCCTGGTGCATCAATATGGTAAAGATAAACTCCACTTTCTACAAATTGACCATAATCAGTTACCTGGTTCCATCCAACAATTGCACCGGTACCTTCTTTAACTTCAATTGTCTTTACTAAATCACCACGAAGAGTATAGATTCTAATTACACAAGGATTTGGCAGATTTACAAATTGAATTTCATCACCTGCACCGGGTTGAGAAAATCCAGAACCAATTATGAATGGATTTGGCACAACAAGTACTTCATCAAGTTTATTAAAAGGTGGAATTGTTGATTTAAAAGGATAGGTTGTTCTATTTGCAAAGATTGATGATTCAATTGCTGGAACTCTTGTCGAATTGGTTTCAGGAAATCTTGCAGATGGATTAATATTCCAGAATTGTTTACCTGTATCAAATGCAGTAATTGAATAGTAATAATTCGTTCCAATCTGAACAGTGGAATCGATAAAGATGTATTTATTTTGAGTTGCATCAAAAAATTTTGGATCTCTTTTATAGACAACTCCAACAGAATCCCATGGTCCAATTGGTAAATACCAGCTTCGATAAATTTTGTATCCGACTAAGTCAAAAGTTCCATCATCAGGATCAGGAATATTTTCTGATTCTGTTCCCCATGTCAAAACATTGGCAACAAACTTTTCTCTTTCACGATAGTAATCAACAGTAAATACTGGAGCTGCTGGTGGGTCTGGATGATTCAATCCTTTACCGGTTAATTGTCCTGTTGTTGGATTGCGGTATTGATCATAAGTGAATTTTGCTTTATCAGCAGTAGCGAAGAAGATTCTCGAACCCTGAGTTCCAATGTACGAGGCTTTATAAGAAGTATCGATTGCAATTTTATAATCTACACCATCAACAATTTCAGCTATAGCAATTACAATTGAATCACCGGGTGGAATTGTCCAGGGACCAAGAGACATCAGAGACCACAATCTATTTCGACGCATAAAAACTGTATCAGCAGGATTTTGAATGAAACTTGCAGCATTAGCTGGATCTTGCAAAACTTTGTAACGGCCATCGATTGTTCCAATGTTAGTAAATGGTCCAGCAAGGTCAATTGAATTACTTGCTGCTGACCATCCAAATTTTGCAACTCTCGTTGACTGTTTAAATGTATCCGGTGATGAGTAAAGCAATCTCAAACCAAGAAATCCTGGTGCAAGATATTCACCCGATGGTTTCCCATTAATGATTGGTCCCTGTGTGTAAGAAAGTCCAAATTCCTCATTAGCAGGAGTTTCAAGATAATCACCTGCTCTACCCCAAATCATTTTTCGAGATGGGTCATAAAAGAACCAGCTATTTCTTGCACCTGGTGTAAGAGTTGGAAATAAAACATTCCATGATCTTGAATTTATGTGCAACGCATAACATAAAAGTATATGAACTCCATAAAGAGTATCGTAATTAATTCGTGTTGGGTCTTTTGCTTTTATCTCATTTGTTATATTCTTTATGGTGTATTCATAGATTATATAGTTTTCATCTCTTTTTGAACCTGACCATTGATGAGCTTTTCTACTCACACGAACTGGAAGTTGTCTTTCAATGTCATCTGTCTTTGTATAGTTAAGATTGTATTCCCATATAGTTTCAATAACTTCTTCACCTTGAGCTGGATCTTTTTGAAGCCAGAAATTTTCACCATTCTTGAAAAGATGTTTATGTTTTGTAACTATGTATTTAGCACCCGGTTCGTTCGAAACAGTCGTTGCATACATTGACCAGTCTTCAACAGTAATAATTGAATCGGGTGATTTTTTAGCTCCAATCCAGAATCCACCAGTTACAAGATGTGATGGTGGACCACCAATGTTTTCTTTTATCCAGCTCTCATCAAAACCAGGCCAATCAAGACCAATACCCCGTCTTCCCCAGTTAGAAAAATTTGGTCCTATTTTTCCGAAGAAAACAGAATTCCACAACATTCCTCTATTGAATATAAGTGCAGGAGATTCAATTTCTTGAGAGAAAAGACTTTTTTCTTGAATGCACATTAATAACAACATGATCAGGATTAAATTAGAACGATTAATTTTTAATTTTTCAATTATGGTTATCATCTTTAACCTGATTTTTTATTAAATACATTTCTCATCATCCTTTGGTGAAAATTGAATAATTATAATTCTGAACCTAAAGATTAACTCAGCAATCTCATTAATTTTATATATCAGCATTTTATATGAGTGAATTTCAAATCATTAAATTATTAAGTTTCATTCTTTCGAGTTACACAAAACTTTCACCATAATTGTCTAATTACTTGCAAAACTTTCTGTCGTTTATCATCAAATCTCTAAAATCCCAATCCTACTGTAACAAATACCTGTCTTGGAATATTTCTATATGCACGATAAGGTGCAACAATGTAACTTAATCTGTTTGGATCTAAACCTGGATTATCCATCGTAATTCCTTTTTCAACCCAGTTGCGAATGTCATCCTGTGTATCCATTGGTGTAATCCATTTATTGTTGAATACATTCATCACTCTAATACCGATTAACATTCTTGTCCCACCAAGCTTGAATTGTTTTTGAGCATTTAAATCAAAACTTGATTCAAGTGGATAACGACGATTGTTCACAATATCTTTCAAATCAAATGTCGTTCTATAGGTGAATGGTGTTCCTGATTGAGCTGTATAAATCAAACTGATATTAAAATTAGAAAATGGTTTTAATCCAAAAATTGAAATTCCACCATCTTCTTCAACATTATATTGTATCATCCCTCGAAAACTGTGAGTTCGATCAGAAACTGATAAAAATTCACCTGTAAAATTTCGAGCTTCATAGTTTCGTGCACTATTTGGATAAATTATTTCAGGACCATAGTTACCTTCTGTAGTTTGTGAAAGAGTATAACTCAACCTATACATCCATCGGTCACGAATTGCTTTTTCAAAAATTACTTCCAGACCAATCGAAGAACCAAATGCGTTATTGTCAAAAGTTGTGTATGAGTATAAAGGAATGTTATCATCTGTAAATCCTGCAGGACGATTTCTGCTTCCAGTAAAGGATGCAACTCGAAGCAAACCAATCTGTCTCACTCTATCATTGTAAAATAAAGCTACATCTAAACGATGAGTTTCTTCAATTACCTGTTGCAAACCAAATTCATAAGAAATTGTTTTCTTTGGTAGTAAATCAGGATTACCTCTACCAGCCCAACCTGATTCTGTTCGTTGTGATAGTGCTTGCGAAAAGATTGGCATCGATGCAAAATGACCGTATTGAATTCTGAATGCTGTATTTTCTCCAATGGGGAAAGAAATTCCTAATCTTGGTAAAACAATATATCTTGTTTTTGAATCTGTTGTTTCAGGATTACCTCTTGAGCCTGGTCCACCTGTTCCTTGATAAAAAACATTAAATTTATCAACTGGGACACGAGCTTGAAAATTGTAAGCTTCAGCACGTACTCCAATATTTGCTATCATCCCTTCATATTCCATCTTATCCTGAACATAAAAAGCAAGTCCAATTGGATATGCTCGATAATATTCAGCAAAACCCGATCTAACCAGATAAGTATTTGCTTGATAACTTGAATTCACACCATTGTTAATCATATCCCAGTAATAAAAACGAAATCCTGCTTTCAATAAATTAGTCGGGATAATCTGATTTGTGTAATCAAAACTCAAACTCCAGTGATTTGTTCTATTATCCTGATAATAATTAGTTGAGAAATTAAATGGCTGACGGAAATAATTATTCTCCCACCATATTCCATCTTTTAATACTACTCCCCGAGGATCATTCAAACTATCTAACCTATCAGCTTCAACTCCATAGCCAGCAAGATATTCATAAGGTAAGATGTAAATTTCTTGTTGATGTGAGATTGTAGCTTCAACAAAAGATTTTGTATTGATTGTGTAAATCCAGTTAAAACTCTGACTTATAGTTTGTTCAGTTCTGACTGGATCTACTGTTACATAATATTTTGTCGAGACACCCGGCGGTGAAAAAGAAATTCCTGACCAGCGAATATCTTCTGAACCAGACCAGATTCCACCTCGATATTTTTGAAATGAAGCCATAAATTTAATTCTATGAGATTCAAATGGCAGATAAGTAATATTCAAAATATAATTTTGATAAATCTGATCTCGTTCTGGTGTTGGTAATCTTGTTGGACTTTTGCGATACTCACCCGAGAGGAAAAATTTCAAAAGATTTGGATCTTTGCCAAGGGGACCTCCAAAACCAAACATAATTCGTGAGTACCAGCGATTTCTATAATCATAAACACCAAGAGGATTATCATCAGAAGGAGTATGATTTTTTACCCAGACACTATGAGCCCAGGTAATTTCTCGATTAACAATTTCATTCCACAATCTAATTGCTGTTGAATCGCCACTTTTTACCTGATTGTATAATTCTTTATATCTCGTATCAAGTTTTAATTCAGTAATAATCAGGTCTTTCATTTTGAACCAGTTTTCAATAGGACCCCATTTACGCCATTCATAATTATTTTTATCGTAGAGATAAGTCCCCCAATGATATTGACCTGGTGGTCTCATTTCAATTCTGATATCACCACTGAATCTTGCAGTTCCTTCTTTCATAACAACTTTTACAACACCAGCCTGAGCATTACCATATTCAGCAGAAAATCCACCAGAGATCATTTGCAGTTGCTGTACACCAAGTGGATTAACATCATACTTCCAGGAATTGTTAGCTTTGTTTGTTGCAAATGCTCCAGGTGCTGAAGTTAAAGCATTAATTTGCTCAACTCCATTGATTTGAAAATTCACTTCGTACGCACCAGACCCACGCACTTGATAATCACCTTGAGCATTTTTCATAAAGCTCGAAGTCAAATCAATAATTCCACGAATTCCTTCTATGGCAGCGACTTTAATTTGTTCATCACTTACGGTAGAAGCAGTTGAAGTTTGATCTTTGATAATTTTTGGTTTTTCAGCAACAACAACAATATCCTGAATTTGAATAGACACATCTTTTAATCTAAAATTAACTTCGGTCGTTCTATCAATGAAAACCTCTACATCTTTTTTAGTGATTTTTGCATAGCCAATAAAACTCGCTGATAAATCATATTTGCCAGGTTGAACATTTAAGATTACATAGCGACCGTTTATGTCTGTTGTTGCACCAACAAAAAGTCCTTCGAGATAAACATTTACTCCAACAAGTGGCTCATTGGTTTTATCATCAACCACTCGACCTGTGATTTTACCTTTTCCTCCCTGGGCAAAAAGGAAACAGGATAAACCTAACACCAGAAGCAAAATTTTTCTAATCATAATTTTGAGATTAAAATTTTTTACTTAACTAAAATCATCTTCTTTGAAATCTTTCCTTTTGGTGTACTTAAAGTATAATAATAAACTCCACTAACAAGATTTTTTGCATCAAAAACTTTTACATGCTTTCCAGGATTTAAAAATTCATCAACCAGTGTTTGAACTTCTTGACCCAAAGAATTCATCACAACTAATTTAACATTCATTGCTTCAGGAATTGTGAATGAAATTAATGTCGATGGATTAAATGGATTAGGAAAATTCTGCTCAAGTTTGAATTCTTTTGGTTGAATTGTTTTTTCATCTACCGATGTGAAATCACCATACTGAAATTTATATACACAACGGTTAACAATATCTGTCACATACGCAGTCAATCCATCTGAAGTTAATGCAACATCTGCAGGAGCAAGCATTGGTGCACCAGCCGGGTCTGGATTTGTTGAACTATTCTGTGATGGGAGTTCGTCAACATCTGTTGCAAATGTCCCTGTTAATTCAAAAGCTTTCACCCATCTTCTCGTTGAATCTGTTCCAGCAACCCAGAGACGATTTAATTTATCAACAGTAATTCCATAAGGGACAGATCGATCAAAACTCAAATAAGAATATGGATCGATAACTCTTTGACCGGCATAAGTTCCTGGACTTACCTGGGTACCGCCTACCCAGACTGCAATTCCACCAGTAATCGGTGGATTTGAATTTCGTGATGTGTACCATGGAGTTTCGGTATTGTTATAATCTCCATTCGGTAAAAGAGCAACATCTCTTACTGTGCTTAATCCTGTCCCATCGTGTCCACCAGGTTCCTGACCATAAGTTGCTGGTGGAATATAAGAACCTCTTGCAGGTGTCGTTAAACTCCTGGTGAAATTATAAAGTCTTACCGAAGTTTGATATGAAATTCCAGTAAAGGCAAATGAATCTTTAGAAACTGCAAGACCATTTATGTAAGTCCCATAACCAGAACCTGAATGATAAAATCCAAATTTTTCAACCTGATTTGTATCGCCATTGGTGTAGTAATATTGAGATGAAACAGTATTTGGTTTTGACCTTGGAAAAGGAACACTTCCATTGATTATAACATCTCTTTTCAAAGTTGCAATGCCTCTTAAAACATATAAATTGCCAGTCAATGTATCAGAGTCTCCGTTCAAATCATAATCAATCATTTTCTTCATTACTAAATCAGTTGAATCGCAATACCAGATTGCATTGTGAGCTCTGGCATCTACAATTTTTGATGAGATGACATACAATCTACCAGTTTCATCAACAGCACATAAGTATGGTCTAACAAATGCTGTATCTGATTCCGGGAAATTAATCTGATATCGATATGTCCATTTCGGTTGTGAAAAAGTAATGACTGGTATAATTAAAATTAAAGCAAGTGATAATTTGTAAATTCTGTACATTTTTTGGTCCTCCTGATTAAAATTAATTTCTTAAAAAAACTATAAGGTTAACTTTTGAAAATCAAGTTATAATTAACAACAAAATAAGAAAACACTATCTATATCTTATCAATGATAATTTATAAAATTCCTTCCAAACTCAGACTAAATGATCGAATTGGTCCAAGATTACCAATCATTTCAACATAGTTATAATTAAAGACATTATTTATTGTAAAGAAAATTCTAAGAGGTACTCTTAGATGAACAAGATCAAAAGATAAATGATAATCAGTAATTAAAACTTTGTCTCTCAAATCACCATCTTTTACAATCCCAAGTGAAACTAAATCTTCATCTATTGTTTCGATACGATTCCAGTAACGAAAATCAACACCAGTTTGAATAAACTCATATTTATAGTGAAGATTAATTACAACTAAATGCCTAGGTCTGTATTTTAAGAAAATATTGTTTTTCAAATCTCGAGCCCAGAGATAGGTATAACCAACATTTGTCTGAAGACTATTTCCAAAAAATTTAGAGCTCAAATTAATTTCATATCCGAGTATGCGAGCACGAGTAATATTTTTAAATTGAATATAACTTGTTACAGGATCAATTGAAGGCTCAATAAAATTATAGAGTTCATTTCCAAAAATAGCTGCATCAAGTTTTAATATTTCTACAGGTGACCAATTCAATCCTGTTTCAAAATTCCAGTTTGATTCTGATTTTAAATCAGGATTTGGAATGACTCGAATTCCACTCACATTTGTGGAACTGAAAAGTTCTGAAGGAGTTGGTGCACGATAACCCCGACCAATGGAAGCTCTTATGTATAAATTTTCATTGGCTTTGAAATTCACAGCTACTTTGGGATTAAAATTTAATTCTGAAAGTACAGGATTTTTTGAAAGCGTCGTATCTACATTTTGATAATCAATTCTAATCCCACCAGTAAATCTCAATCTATTTGCGAAAAGGGTAATTTCATCCTGACCAAACAAAGCAAAGCCGATAGCGTAAGGATTACTGAATATGTTTGAAGTAACTGTTGCATAGCTACCTTCAATACCAGTCACAATCTTATGATTTTCTAAAAAGTAATTAAGTGAAATTTCACTTCTTATCATTTCACTCTTAGATGAATTATGAGAATCAGTATTATCCCACCAGTTATTATGAAACCAGCTGTTTTTAAAATTGATAATTGCTGTAGTTGAGATAAGACTCTGGTAAGTCAAATTCACATTAAATCTTTCAGTCTTAACCCATTCACCAATCTGTGATTCAGGAGGGACTAAAGCATTTCTCGAATCTTTCCAGTAAAGATAGCTTCCACTTTTATAAGTCGTTCCATTGAAAAGCAATGAAACATTGTTTGCAGGATTAATATTGTATTTTGATTTGAAATAAAATGAATATCTTTTCGTGTAACTGTTCAACTTATATGAGTCATCTTCAAATCTCGATGCTGAAATTGAAACACCAAGGTCACCAATTTTTCTTGTATGAGAGACAGTTAAAGTATTAAAAAATCTTGTTCTTGGAGACCAGTTCCATTCACTATAATAAGGTTTATCGTAAAATCCACCTTGAGATTTAAGATAAGTTATTGGTTTACCAGAAAAATCTTTTGTGATAATATTGATAACTCCACCAATTGCTTGGGAACCATAGAGAGCAGAACCAGCAGCCTTTACAACTTCAACTCTATCAATTTCTTGAATTGGAATTAATTGCCAGATAATATCTCCTGTATCTCCTGTGTAAAGTGGAATACCATCTATCAAAAGTAAAACTCGACTTCCTGCACCTCTGGTGTAACCACTCGAACCACGAATACTAATCTGATCAGAAGTCATATTTATTCCCGAAACAATTCTTAATGCCTCATCTAATCTTCTTGTATTCCTCAGACTCAATTCATTTGAACTCATTGAGTGGACGCTTACTGGTATTTCTTCAATTTTTTGCTCGTACTTACTTGCACTTATAAAAATCTCTTTAGTTTGAATTGCTGTCTGATTTAATTTAACCAGAACAAAGGTTGTATCATTTGGTTTAATCTCAACTTCAACTAATTTAGTTTCATAACCAACCATTGAGAATCTCACAAGATGTTTTCCTGCTGGAATACGAATAATTCTGAACATTCCTTTTCGATTTGTTGCTCCACCAATCAAAGTATTTTCAATTCTGATATTAGCTCCAATTAATGGGGAATTTGTTTCATCCAGAACCTGACCTTCAAGAATTCCATAAATTCTTTTTTGCTGGGAAATAACCAAAACAGGAATTGCAATTAAAAGAAAGAAAATTTTCTTTGACATGTTTACCCCATTAATTAGGTGGTTGAACTGGTGGATTATTGAAATCAACAACAATGTCAATGTTTCTCTTAAAAATTCCCTGTTCAATAGTTACACTACCATATTTAGTAGAATCTTCTGATGAGTAATAAATTCCAGCAACTCTCCAATCCTGTCTTCTCGGCAGTGGAGTTGGTACAATAGCCTGAGCAACTACAATATATTTTAATGTCGTTCCAGCTACTGGTTCAATTAATGGATTTTTATCTGATTCATAAGTAAACTCACTTACACCATATGGAATTGTATCGCTGATAAAACCAATGTTGAATATATTAAAGTCAGCAACTGTCCTGATCGTTTCCCTGAATGCAACGACTCTTGTTTGATAAATATCATTTGGCCAATTGTTTTTGAAGTATATCTTACCTGAAAAACCTGTTCTGGGAGGTTCACTTCTTGGTGCGATTCCATGCTCGCAACCCGAGTAGATTAACAAAAAAATTATTAAGAATACTGAGTAGATTTTAAACTTCATATCACTCTTTATTTAGTTGATGAATTTAATCCACAAAAATTCATTTTTAGAATTTCTTTTTGGTTCATTCTTTAATTGACTGAAAAATTCTTTCGCTCCGGTACTCAAATTTTTATTCTCTACACTCTTAATGTAATTATACAAAAAGTTTTCAGTAATTTCCGTTGATATTTTTGGCAATGGTGAAATTATTAATGTCGTTTCGGAAAAGCCAGAAATTGACAGGAATAAACTCAATTCTTTCGTTTCATCTGATTTTAATGATTTAAGAAGAATAAAATCAGGTTGATGACTCATTAAATCTCGAAGATAAAACCTCGATTGTTTCTGCTTAGTCGTTTTTTCAAAATAAACTAATTCAGGAGAGGATAAATTGAGAACGAGATCATCAAAAACTATTATTCCATCTGGATTCTTAAACTCCTTACTTTTAGTTTTTTCCCGCAAACCGATCTTAAGATTTCGATCGATTTGTTTTTGCTTCTCTTCTAGTGATGAAGTCAATTCTCTCTGTGAATGAATATTACTTAAATCATCCGCGGAGCTCAGTTCTCCATCTTTCAGTAAAGCTATGGAGTTTAATTCTTTACTTAAATTTCCTTTCGATAAAAAGTAACAGTATGAAACATCAAATTTCTCACATAGGAATTGATTGTACTTTTTCGAAAAAAATAGATGAAATAAGAAATCGATTTCACTCCCATTGAGTATATAAACAATTTCTTTCTTATCAGTTTGATTTGAATAGATTTCATTAAGAATCTCATCAGCAATTTGAGTGAAATTCAAAGCAGAATAATTTTTTATCTCGTCAAAAGTAAAAATCTCGAGATTTCTCTCAAGCATTTTAAGATTAAATCTCAGATTTTCTGTATTCATTTTTAAAGTTTTAGCAGTCAATCCTTTCTCTGAGATAAAAAAGATTATCAAGTTTTGATCAACTGGAAAAAGCCCCACATAAATTTTTCTTTTATCACCAGAAAATTTAAAACTATTTTTATCTGAAATAAGAAATTTCAAAAAGTCATAGTGTTCTGATAATGATTCTAAAAGTTCATTTATTCTTTTTTTCGCTTCTTCAATATTTTCCGAAGCAAGATTTAATTTCTCTTTTAATCTTTGAGATGATGGTAAAGAGATTTCCTGCGTGTAAATTCCTTGATATGTATTTAAGAGTAGAATCTCTTTTTTCAGATTTTCCATCTTATGTGAGAGTTCATTTTTAAGAAAAGAGAATTTTTGGAATCGCAAAAAGTATTCTATGGCTTTATGAAATTTTAAATTTTCAATGAACTTAAAACACTCATAAACCCTGTTCTGATTTATTAACAATGGAAGAAAAGAAAGGTCATAATCTGGTTTTATCGCAAATGTTTTCAAATTATCATCAGGCTTCAGATCAATTAAAAGCTTTAATTCCTTTAAGCGTTGAAAATATTTAATTGAACTTTTTGCATCGCCAGATCTGTAATAGAAAGAAGTAATTGAAGTCAGTGCAACTTGTAAGTTTTTCCAGTCATTATTCTCTTCAAATCGATTAACTGCAAATTGATAGAACCTTTCAGCTGATTTTTTGTCACCCTCCTGACCATTAATAAAGTATAATTGCTCAAAAGCTCTGGCAATCTTTAATTGAATGATTGGTGATAAAAATTTTAGAAAAGATTTCTCGCTTAAGTCTAATGCTTCTTTATACTGTAGAATTGCTTTTGAGTAAACCTGATTATTAAACTCACAATCACCCAGATTATTTTTTAGAGAAATTAAAATATGTTGATTGGACTCAGTCGATTTAATTGAGTTAAGAGCAATTTCAAAAAACTCTCTGGCTTTTGAGATTTGACCCTCATAAAAATAAATTAAACCTACATTATTATAAATCTCTTGGATTAAATAATTTTCTCCACTTTTATTAATAATTTCAAAAGCCATTTCAAATGATTTAAGAGCACTTTCATAATTTTTAGATAAAATGAATAGTTCCCCGATTTTATTCAATGTATAGATTTTATATTTAGCATTACCGAGAATTTCATAGGAATCATAGGCTCTATTAAAATATTCAAACGATTTTTCAAAATTCCATATTTCCTTATAAAGCTCACCAAGATTTAAAGATGCAATTGCCTCAGCTTCTTTATCAGCAAAAATCAAACTCTTTCCAATTACTTCTGAATAGATTTTAATTGCTTCTTCATATTCGCCAAGATTAGAATTGATACCAGCAATGTTGTTCATCACAAGTAATTCATTTTTCTTATCCTTCAATGAACTAAAAATCTCCAGTGCTTTCTTATAATAATTTTTTGCCGCACTGAAATTAGAAACCTGATAACCAATCAATCCAAGGTAGATATAACAATTCCCTTTTCTTTGATTATTGCCAAGTCTGTTTTCAATATCAATAACTTTTTCAAAAAGTTCGGCAGACTGGTTTAAGTAGCCTCTCTCATAATAATCCAGAGCTTGATTAAAAAATCGATCACTCTCTTGCTTGAGTTTTTCTGGTGATTTTGAGCAGGAAAGAATTGTAATTAAAAATAAAATCAACGGGTAAAACTTTTTCATATCAAATATTTTTTTCGTTAGAATAATTTATCACAATAAAGTGGAAGTCGTGCATCGAGATTGCTGTCGTTGATTAAAATTCTTTTCTCAAAATTAGAGTTTAAATCAACTTGAATAATTGTACCTGTTCCATTTTCTCGAATTGCTGTGTAGTAAAAATATCTCTCATCTTTGCTGAATGAAAATTGGGGATAAGCTCCTTCAGTAAAGCCAGCATCTTCTGAAATGATTTGTTTCGTTTTGCTTTTTGTATCATATAAAACAATTCTTGCCGGGATGAAATCAGAATTTTGAATTGAATTTTTTGATAGAAGTGTCATATATACAATGAATCTCCCGGATGGTGACCATATTGGAACAATTGAATTTTCATAAATAGGTGTGATGTAGTTTACTGGTTGATTTTCATTCCAGTTCGTATCGACGATTCCAACTCGAAAATTTGAATCAACTTTGCCAGTATTAATTAAAAGCTTACTTCCATCGGGAGAATAAACAGGATGAAAAACATAATGAGCAAATAAATGATTCGTTAATTTTTCCCAGTCAAATTTGAAAGTGGCTTCTCTCTTCTTATCGTAATAGAAAACACTTTTTTCATCATGAGAAAAAATTGGTGTGATTTTACTCCAGTAATCAACTTCAAGAACTCTCAAAATTTTTCCTGTCGAATCGGCAATAGTAATTCCCTTCGGTGAATAAGCAGCTATATATTTTCCTGAATTGGAAACAGCTGGCATATATCCTTCGAAAAAATAAATCTGTCTTTCACGAAATTTATCAACCTTAAAAATCGAGTTTCCTATATTCAGAACGATTTGATTTTCATTTAACCATCTGGGAAGATAAGAATTAGAGTAAGAGAGTTCTGTTAATTGTTCAGTTTCAACATTTAAATAAAAAGCTTTAACACTCTCAGTCAATCTATCCACACCAGTGAAAACAATTTGACCCCAAAGACTTAGTTTAAAGACTGCAAGCCAGATAAATATATTTTTCATTCAATCTCACCGATTACAAAAGTTTCTTCACCTGAAGTTTTTAATTCTTCTCTAATTTTATCAACCAAGGATTTTTCTACGATTAAAATCATTCCAATTCCAAGATTAAAAACTTCTCTCATTTCATCATCAGAAATTTTGCCCGTAAATTGAATCAATCTGAAAATCTCCGGTACATTCCATGAATTCCAATCGATTTTGATTTTCAAATTTTCGGGGACAATTCGTTTTGTATTTCCAATAATTCCACCACCGGTAATATGTGATATTCCTTTTAGACTGAAATTTTCCAGCAAAGGGAAAACCGAATGGAAATAGGATTTATGAATTTTTAGTAATTCTTCTCCAAGTGTTGAATCTAATTCTGCAATAAACTCGTCAAGTTTAAATTTTTGAAGCAATACTTTTCGAGCAAGTGAATAACCATTTGTATGAAGTCCGTTTGATTTAAGTCCAATTAAAACATCGCCCCTTTTAATTTGTTTACCATCGATAATTTTTTCCTTCTCGACAATTCCCACAATTGTTCCAGAAATATCATAATCATTTTCTGAGTACAAGTCGGGCATTTCAGCAGTTTCACCACCAACTAAAGCACAATGATTTTCTCTACAGGCAATTGAAAGTCCACGAACAATATCTTCAGCTGTATTGAGATTTAATTTTCCAAATGCGAGATAATCGAGAAAGAAAAGTGGTCTTGCCCCTGAACAAAGAATATCGTTGACACAATGATTGACTAAATCCTGTCCAATTGTGTCGTGCTTGTTCATCATAATTGCGACTTTGAGTTTAGTCCCTACGCCATCAACACTTGAAACTAAAACAGGATTTTTTATTTGAGGAAATTTAATATCGAAGAAAGCCCCAAAGTGACCTATATCTGTCAAAACTCTTGTAGCCTCAGGATTATCCTGTGAATAAGTTGAACGGACAAGAGATTTAATTCTTTTTACAAATTCATCTCCCTTTGAAATGCTTACGCCTGCTTTTTCGTATTCTTTCATAGTTGATGCGAATCTATCAAGATTGATTATGGGTTCAAAAAATTAATTTCGATTGTTTTCAAATTTAAATTCATTCAAAGAAGGGTAATCCTGAATTCAATTCATTAATTGAAAAATGATAGTTTACGACTACCCCTTTATGCTCGCCTGATTCATTGACATCACCTCTTCCTGATTTTCTTCTGAACTTGCGAGCATCTCTGGTATCACTGGAACGAATTCTTCTCAAAACATCCAGTTCTTGATGAAAGAATTTTAAGCTTTCAAAATTTAGTCCTGTTATACAAGCTCTATTTACCAGACACCAGACAATAAAAACTGGATTATGAGTTTTATCTTTAATTGCAAAATATCTTTCGAGATCACTTAAATTCAAAGCAAGAGTTTCGGAAGGATATAAATTTGATTCTGGTAATAATTCACGAATTTTCATAAATGTTCTTGCTTGAACTTTAATTTCAATAAACGCAATCTCTTCAGATGAATTTTTCCTCCTGACAATTATATCCGGGTAGCTTGTTTCTTCTTCAAATTGAAATGCTTCTATAGAATTATTTATTCTGTTAATCAGACCAATGACAAGATTCTGAATGTAGTTTGAGAATTCAATGTCATTGTCAAAATCAAAAACTGTTTTTGATGTTGAATCGCATTTATGCTCACAAACAGCACAATCAAAAACATTTTTAGAAATCTCTACAAAGGGCATAAACTATTTAATAGATTTTTTGGTAATTCTGATGATATTTATTCTTCCACAAGTCAAGCTTCACTCATCTTCTGGATTAAAATCAGAAAATTTTTCTTTCTTTAAGTCATCAACTAAAAAATATTTTACATCAAAATTATCTCTATAGAATTTTAATCTTAATTCATTAATACTTACGAGCTCATTTTTTCTTTTTACAAACCAGAATTCCCAGCCATTATTTTTTTCTCTTTTCAAGATGAACGCACTTATTTTATGTATAGAACCAACAACATTTTTATATTGAATTGAACCATCAAACAAAACTTTCGATTTATGTTTCAAATCACTTGAGTACAAAAATTCTCCCGGTTTGATTAAACCTCTTTCAACAAGAGTTCCAAATGGAATTCGTGGTAATCTTTTTTCAACTTTGTATTCAATTAAATCTCTCTTAAGTGGTTCGATTTTTTCTAATCTTTCATTAGAAATCTTAACATAGTTTTCGTCTTTTTCAAAAGCTATGAATTTTCTTCCAAGTTTTTTAGCGACAGCTGGTGTTGTCCCGCTCCCAGAAAACGGATCTAAAACTATATCACCGATATTTGATGTCGCCATTATAATTCTATAAAGCAATTCTTCCGGCTTCTGTGTCGAATGGGCTTTTTTCCCATTTACTTTAATTCGCTCTTCTCCCTGACAGATTGGGATTATCCAATCACTTCTCATCTGCAAATCATCATTAAAAACTTTAAGTGAGTGATAATGAAAAGTGTATTTAGATTCTTTTGATTTCGTTGCCCATATTAATGTCTCGTGAGCATTATTAAATCGAGTTCCTCTGAAGTTCGGCATTGGATTCGTCTTAATCCAGATAACATCGTTTAATATCCAGTATCCCAGATCTTGAATAATCTTACCAATTCGAAAAATATTATGATAAGTTCCGATTACCCATATACTTCCGGAGTCTTTTAAGATTCGCCTGCACTCACTTAACCATTTCCGGCTGAATTCATCGTACTCTTCAAATGAATTAAATTTATCCCATTCATCATCCACAGCATCGACTCTGGTTTGATTTGGTCGATAAAGTTCATTATTGAGCTGAAGATTATACGGTGGATCAGCAAAAATCAAATCAACAGAATTGTCTGGAATTTTTCGCATCAATGAAATGCAATCGCCCGCGTAGATTTTATTTAGTTCGAATTGACCTAATTTATTCGCCATAAATTTGTTTAATCATTTAGAGTAAAGTTTTAAAATTTATTTAAGTAAATATTGATAATCAGACCTTTGTAAGTTAAAAAAATGAAATAACAGTTAAAACATTGGAAAATTTTAGCTTTTTTGAAAAGATTATTTGTTTATAGTTAGAAATTGATCCAGAAGATTCGGGAAAGAACCTTTTAATTTTTTCTTTCATTCATTAATTGTCAAATAAATTCAGACTAAAAATGCGAAATAAGGCAATTTTTATCTTTCTATTCAAAATTTTATATTGCGTAACCTAAGTATGAGAAAATTCAACATTAAAAAGATACTTGTACCAACTGACTTTAGCGAAATTTCCGCTCAAGCATTTGGATATGCTGAAGATATAGCAAAGCAATTTGGTGCAGAAATTCATTTACTCCATGTACTGGAGAAAAATCCACCTATTCTGCTTATTCGTACTTTTGATTTAACAACTGAAAGTGCCCTGCAGAAAATTGAAGATGATGCCAGAAACTTACTAAACGAATTCAAAGGTAAGTTTTCAAAAGATGTTAATGTAAAAGAAGTCCTTCTTCGTGGAAATGATTTTGAAGAAATAATTAGCTATTCAGAAAAAAACGATATAGATTTAATTGTCATTGCAACACACGGAAGAACTGGTTTATTGCATACATTACTTGGAAGTGTTGCTGAAAAGGTGATAAGATTTTCCAAAATTCCTGTACTGGTGATTACAGCAACTAAAGAAGAAAAATGAGGTATTTTTAAATGGCGAGATTAAAACATGTTGATGCATTTTGTAGTTATTGCAATAAAATGACTAAAATGGAGATCGTTGGTGAAATAGCCATTGCTGGTGATCGTCGAAAATGGACAAGATGTAAAACCTGCAAACACACAATGGCACTGGATGTTGATTCGAATATAAAATCTTCACAAAATCTTGATTTATCTGCAATCAAAATAGAAGATTGTAAAATTTATGACCCTACAGCTTCTTATGAAATTGGTGATTCAATTTATCATAAAGAGTGGGATGATGTAGGAAAAGTTACAGGTAAAGAGACTACATCTTCAGGAATTAAATCAATTATTGTTGAGTTTGAAAAATCTGGAACAAAAAGACTATTAGAACAATTTCAAGTACAACCAAATTAACGGAGGTAATTTTTGGTCGGAATTACAATTGGCGAAAACGAAAGCTTAGATAAGGCATTAAAAAGATTCAAGAAGAAATACGAAAGAGCCGGTATTCTTAAAGAATACAAAAAAAGAACTTTCTATTTGAAACCTTCAGTACGAAGGAAAATGAAAACAGCAAAGGCAATTAGAAGGCTTCAGAAATTAATGAAAGAAGAAATGGAAAAATAGTTTTTCCATTTCTAACTTTCCCTTTATAAATAATTCTTTGTCAGGAAATTTTTCAATTCATTAAATGCTTGTTGGGGTGTATCACAGAAAGTAAAAATTTGTGTATCCCTCTTGTCGATACACCCATGTTCAACCATTACATCAAAATTTAAAACTTTCTTCCAGTAACTTGAGCCATAAATAATCACAGCGATTTTTTTAGATAACTTTCCTGTCTGAATTAAAGTAAGAACTTCCATTAATTCGTCGAGCGTTCCAAATCCACCCGGGAAAATAACTAATGCTTTAGCCAGATAAACTAACCAGAATTTGCGCATAAAGAAATAATGAAATTCAAAACTTAATTCTTCATTCACATATTTATTTACGAATTGTTCAGTTGGAATTGAAATGTTTAAACCAATTGTTTTCCCTTTTCCCAATCGAGCTCCTTTATTTGCAGCTTCCATAATTCCAGGACCTCCTCCTGTGCAAACAACGAATCTTCTACCTTCAGATGGTAAGGATTGAGACCATTCAGTCAACATTTTTGATAGTTGAACTGCATCTTCATAATATTTCGACATATCGAGTGCGATTTGGGCTTTTCTAAGTCGTTCTGGAAAATCTTTGACTTTCTTCGGGTCCAGTTTTTTAACTTCGCTGTACATTTTCTGAGCTGTTTTTTTATCGACTATTCTCGAGCTTCCAAAAAAAACTATCGTATCTTTGATATTGAGTTTATTAAATCTACTCTGAGGCTCAAGAAATTCAGAAATGATTCTTATAACTCTTGCATCCGGAGAATTTAAAAATTCAAGATTTTTATAAGCTTTAACTGGCATAAGTACTCCTTTACATTTAAGATTAAATAGTGAGAAAAGATTAAATCAAAGTGCGCCCTCCATCAACTGGAATTGTTAATCCAGTTATGTAATCATTCTTGATGATGAAATCTATTGTTTGAATTATATCTTTCATACTTCCATATCTGCCCAGAGGTATTTTAGATAAAGGCATTTTCTCATCAGTTTTTGATTCGCTCTCAATAAATCCTGGTGCAATGGAAACAACTCGAGTTTTTGGGGCAAGTTCAAGAGCAAGGCTTCGGGTCAATGCAATTACACCTGCTTTTGAAATATGATACAAACTTCTATTACGCCAGGGAATTATTCCACCAACAGAAGAAAAATTAATTACAACTGAATTTTCTGTCATCAAGTCAAAAAATTTTTGAATAAGAAAATAATTTGATTTTAAGTTTATGTTCATTACAGAATCGAATTCTTCTTCAGTAGTTTTATTAAATTCATTTTTTAAAAATATACCTGCACAATTAATCAATAAATCAAGTGATGTAAAATTTGATTTGAATTGCTGATAAAGGTATTCAATATTCTTTATTTCTCTTAAATCGCACTGAAAAAACAACAGATTATTCTTTGATTGATTTATTGAACTTTTAATGTTTTCAACTTCATTGAATGATTTATGAAAGGTAGCTACAACTTTATAATCCTCGTCGATGAGATGACGGATTATTTCTTTTCCAATTTTTCCTGTTCCACCAGTTACTAAGGCTATTTTCATTTTTAATTAATTTAACAAATACTAATTTTGCAAGCAAAAATTCAGGTAAGTTATAATGCTTTTTCTTCTTTATTTAAATTTATTGTTGAATTTATTTCACATCGATAATTCATTAAATGATGAATTAATTAGATTTCTCAATAAGAACCTTCCGAAGAAAACAATCTATTCAATATCATGTTTATCCACGACAAAAAACGATTTTTTAGTAAAAATAAACTCTGATATACCAATGATTCCCGCTTCAACCAACAAACTTTTTACAACTGGAATAGCTCTACTAAATCTGGGATTAGATGAAACCATTGATACAGAGCTATACACCGATGATGAAAATATTGAGGACGATATCATTAATGGAAATTTATACTTAAAAGGTCATGGAGATCCAACAATCACAACTAACGAATTACTTGAGTTAGTTAACAAATTAAAAATTGAGGGAATTAAAGGAATAACAGGTAACCTGATTGTGGATGATACCTTTTTTGAAGAAACTTTCTACAGAAATGAATGGATTGAAGATGAAAATATCACAGTGCCGCTTCCACCAATATCGGCATTAACAGTTAATAACAATACTATCATCGCAACATTAAAAGGTTCATCAAAAATTAATCAACCAGCTTCAATTATAATTCAGGAACCACTCGAGTACTTCAAAATCATAAACAAGACAAAAACAAGCAGAAGGAAATCGAGAATTTCAGCATCGTCTGAATTTGAAGATGGAAAAGAAGTGATTACTATTCAGGGGAATCTAAAAAGAAATTCAGTCTATAATCTTAAGATTTTCATTTCAAATCCATCAATGTATGCTGCCCATTTACTGGTGAAACTAATTAAAGAAAATGGAATTATTTTTAATGGTGAGATTAAAAAAGGCACTTTGAAAAAATTCTCAAACAGGATTTGCTCAATCAATAAACCAATTAAAGATTTAATCAAACCAATAAATAAAAACAGTAATAACTTTTATGCTGAACATCTTTTTATAATTTTAGGTGCATTTTATGCAAAATCTAATGGGAGCCCTTTTGATGCATCTCAGGCGATAAATACATATTTAAAATCTATAAATATTTACAACCCTTCTATAAACCTTGTGGATGGCTCTGGTCTTTCGAGAAAGAACCAGTTCTCTACTGAGACGCTGGTGAATTTTCTCTATCACATTTATTTAAATCCACTGGTTTTTGATGAATTCTATAAATCCCTTTCAATTCCTCAAGCTGATGGAACTCTTCGTCATAGATTTAGTAATTTAAATCCGCCTGATAGATTGCGTGGTAAAACTGGAACCTTAAATGGTGTTGTTTCTTTGGCCGGCTATGTTACTTCTAAAAGTGGAGATTTATTAATATTTGCAATTAATTTTAATTACACTAAAGGTAATCAGCTGAAAATGCGGGAACTTCAAGAGCGGATCATAACTAAAATTGCAGAGAGTTTTTAATAATACTAAATTTGATTTAAACCTATTGTTAATCGATGAATCTAAATAATAAAAAATATATGGAGGATAAAATGAAAAGATTCTTAGTTATCTCTCTTGCATTGATTTTACCATTTGTACTTTTCAGCTGTAAATCAAATGTGGTTGAACCCGATTCACTTGACGATACAGTTTTAGCCTCATTAATCGAGAATGAGGACGCATTAATAAATTTTGAAGAAAACTTTGATGATGGCGATGCAACCACATTTTATATTGGTAAAATAAATACTGACTTATATCCCATTAAAGTTGGTAGAAAAATCACAAAGATTGAAAGAAGCTTTGACCGACAAGTTGTTGGAGACTCAGCTAAAGTTACGATTACTACTACTTTCACTGGTAATTTAATAATTGCTGGAAAACTTACGCCCATTACACCTGGAGATACATCCTATCGCCCTGATACCGTTGTTACTAAACCATTTGTTGAGACTGTAAAACGTAATGTGACCTTTATCAGAACAAATCCAAAGAATGATAAAAACCGAGGCTGGAAATTACAGGCTATATCATTACCTGAAGGTTCAACAAGTTTAAGAAACATAAAGATTAATAAAGTTGAACTCTCAGTGGCAAATAGAGATACTCTCATCATCACTTCACCTCTTGATACATATTTCTTCATTGGCGATCCTAAGAAAGATTTTCCTGAAAGAAAAAAGAATGATGAAATAGTCTTGAAGGTTTACTTAACAAGTAATTCTCCAAAAGAAGATTTTGTAACAATTACATATGGAAGAAAAATCTCAGGTCAAACTTACAAGGTGAAAAGAAAATTAAGCCTTGTATCATCCACACAGGTTGGCGATAAGTGGGAAAAAATTTATCAGGGCAACTGGAATATTTTCGTACTGCATCCTTATGGAAAATTTCATTCAGTTATTAATGCTGTTACCAATGAAACGATTTTCTCTGTGGAAGGTAGTGTTTCAAGCTCGACTTGGGGAATTCCATATAAAGTCAATTAAGCTTTAGGATTGTTTAATAAAAAAATTGCCTGAAAAAGATTGTTCTAAGAATTCAAATGCCGAACTTGTTTCGGCATTTGAATTTTATTTTCATTTAATACAAAAATGACTATCCAAAAATTATTATTACTGGCTTTTTTCTAAATCTAACCTTAAGGTTATAAATCAACAATTGATGGGCTATCTAAAAAGTGTAAGGGGCTGACTAAAAAGTATCATGCCGAATTCATTTCGGCATCTAAACTTGTAATTATGAACCAAAAATAGACCCTGAAATAAATTCAGGGTGACAAAATAATACTTTTTAGTCAACCCCCCTGAATTTGAATTTATGTTCTAAAAATAAACCCTGAGATAAATTCATCAAAGAAAGCAGAAGAGGAAATCAATGTAATAGTATTGAATTTCCTAGATAGTTCTTTTAAATCTTTAAACTCTTTTCCTTACTTCTGCTGAGGTTGAGTTGGAGGTAGAGTTGGTCTTTGTGGAAGAGATTGAAGACCTTTTTTCTGAATTATACTTTCTTTCATCTTTTCCTGTGATGAAGATGGTAAAGCAACAAGATTTATCACTATTGCAAGTAACATCAGAGAAATAGCAAGAACCCAGGTAGTTTTCATCAAGAAATCAGCAGTTCTACGAACACCAAAGATTGCACCCATCTCACCTGGTCCGCCAAATGTTCCTGCGAGTCCGCCACCTTTACTTGATTGCATTAAAACTACAGCAACTAAAAGTAATGAAATAAAAATTGTTAAAATTAATAATAGTGTAAACATTTTAACTCCTTATTTAGTAGCGAGGGAGGGATTCGAACCCCCGACACGTGGATTATGATTCCACTGCTCTAACCAACTGAGCTACCTCGCCATTTGATTTCAAACTTGAAAAATCGGATACAAATATAACAATGAATTAAAATTAAGGCAAAAAGGATGAGTTTAATAAAGGTGGATTCCGCTTGCTATGAAGCGGAATCCATTGATTATGAGAGAAATTAAATTTTAATATTAAGGGATGCACTAACTGTGTTGTATTTAGCCATACTATAATCAACGCTTAATCCAAGTAAGGCGAGCTTCAATGTTGCACCGACTGTAAATCTTGTGCTGTTTTCACCTTCAAGAGTGTATTTGATTGTGGCTGGTGAAGGTCCAGTTGGAGTATCATACACTACGTCATATTGTACATCAATGCTTGAACTTTCCATACTAAAACCAAGATAAGGTTCAATATTTAATGCGCCTGGTCCAAATCTTTTACTTGCAAAAACTCCAAACATCGAAGCGGATGTTTTAAATATTTTCCCGACTTCAAGTGATTGTGTAAAATAACCAACTGAGACATTCACCGGTATCGGGAAGGGGAGCCACATTGTTGGATTATGTTGAATACCAAATCCTGTATATTTGAACTTTCCTAATTCAGGGCTCACTTCAAATTCTGGTAAATAACGAAGAGAAACCTGAGTTCCGAAAACCGTTCCCAGAGAAATTTGCGGAACTGCTAATGGAAGTGCAGGTACTTCTTCAAGATATCCAGTTACTGGAAGGACGATTGTTTGTCTTCCAATTGTTTCGCCCTGAATTGTTGCACCCGGGAAAACTACTTTAATTGAATCAGTCTTTTTACCTACTATTGTTGGTCCACTAATAGAGACTGTAAAATCTCTTGTCATAATTTCATTTCTAATCTGTTCTCTTCGTGAACCAGTTACATTGCTCGGAATTAACTGGTCAGCTTGATTATAATTGAATCTGAATGAACCACTCGAAGTAAAAGTCTGGTTACTCGAACCGAAAAGAGTAGCCATAGCAACAAAACCCACCTCAAGGTCAAAGCTGAATTTTGTTGCTTTTGGTGCATTGTGTACCCACCCAGAATTCAAGTTGGCGCCAAATGCCGATGAGATTGGTGCAACATAGGCTTTACTGGCATCACCGGTTATTTTAGCCAGAGTTTGTTCGAGTTCTGATGTTTGAGCTTGCAACAATGAACAAGCCATAAAAAAGAAGAATGTTAAAGATAAGAAAAGGTGTCTCATATGACCCTCCGATTTTTTTGTGATTGGTTTATTTATTTCATTTCTCATTTTTTGATCTCATTTTTTCTTAGGTGCAAACTAATAAAACAAAACTCACAAGCAATAAGTCATTTGTCGTATTTTATTATAGTCTAATACTTACAACAATTTTAATTTTTTATGAGGTTCAAAACTTTTATCAGGCAAATTTTGAAAAGTAATTTATTAGTTCACGATAGATACTTTTTCCATAATCGTGAAGTAAATCTAAATCGTCTTGACTGATTTCAATCAATTCACGAGTGTTGAGTATTGCTTGCTCTTCGGTTTTGATTCCAGGTATGACGGTTGAGATTTCTTGATGATTCATTACAAAGCTCAATGCTAATAAACCAGGATCAACTTTGTATTTTTCTGCTAATGCAAAAAATGGTTTTAATTCATTCAATGACTTCCGTAGTAATTCCTGATTTAATCTAAACGAACGATGGTCATCAGGTGAAAAAGATGTACTTTCTGAAAATTTACCTGTTAGTAGTCCAAACTGAAGCGGCATTCGAGCAATGATACCATAATTTGATTTAGCAGCCAGTGGAATTACTTCATTAAGAGCAATTTGATTTATCACATTTAAAACTACCTGAATTGTATCACCAAGATTTCTTTCAGCAAGAAATTTTATTTCAGGTTCTGGAACGTATGTATTAAGAGAAATTCCCCAATAACGGATTTTGCCCTGCTTCTTTAGTTCCTCCATTGCTTCGATACACTCGCCTTTTTCGAGATGTTCTACTCTTGCACTATGGAGTTGATAAACATCAATGTAATCTCGTTGAAGTCTTTTGAGACTTTTTTCACAAGCATCAAGAATGTAGTTTTTTGAATAATTAAGATTTATTTTTCCATCAGGCAGTAGTTCATGACCAACTTTGGTTGCAAGAATTACTTCGTTCCATTTTGATTTAAGAATTTCACCTAAAATTTTTTCACTATGACCAAGACCATAAAAATCTGCTGTATCAAAAAAATTAATTCCTCTTTCAAGAGCTTTTAGTATTGCTTTTTTCGATTCATTATCATCCACCTTACCCCAACCAATCGGAATATTTCCAGCCATAGCAGGACCACCAATTCCCCAGGCACCAAAACCAATTTCACTTACAACTAAATCGGTTTTTCCAAGTTTTCGATATTTCATTTTCAACCTCCAAGAAATCTTTCTAACCAGTTATGAACTTCTTTATACCAGTAAATAGAATTCTGTGGTTGAAGAATCCAGTGATTTTCATCAGGGAAATAAACAAGTCTTGCTTGAATTCCTTTACCTTTTAAGACACCATAAATTTCTAAACCCTGAGTAACAACAACACGATAGTCTTTTTCACCATGAATAATTAGCATAGGCGTTGTAAAATTATGAGCATAGAATGCAGGACTCCATCTATTAATATTTTCATATCGACCTTGCCATGGAGCTCCATCATAATTTTTCACTCTTTCGTAAGTTAAGTCACTTGCAAATTGACCCATTAAGTTATACACGCCAGCATGAGAAATTAAAGTTTTAAATCTATCAGTATGACCAGCAATCCAGTTGACAAGATAACCGCCATAACTTCCACCAGCTGCAGCCATTTTTGACGAATCAATAAAATTAAAATTATTGATAAGAAAATCTGTTCCGAGCATAATGTCAGTAAATGGTTTATCTCCATGAGCACCAACTATTGACTTACCGAAATTTTTCCCAAAACTTGTAGAACCATGAAAATTTATCATCGCTACAACATAACCAGGTGAAGCAAACAAATGTGCATTCCATCGATAATGGAAATCATCACCAAATGTTCCATGTGGTCCACCATGAATTAAATGAACCAGTGGATATTTTTTGTTTTTGTCAAAGTCTGGAGGATAAACCAGATACATTTGTACCGAATCATTATCAGCTCCTCTAAAATATAGCTCTTCAACTTTTCCAAATTTAATTTGACTTAAGAGGTCATCATTAAAGTTTGAGATTTTTCTCAAAGACTTAGTTTTTAAATCTAATTCAAATATCTCTGATGGTTCTGATAAAGTGCTTTTCAAAAAATAGGCTTTTTGATTTTTTATATTGACTGATGAGATTGAACCGCCAGTGAAAATTCTGGACAATTTTTTTGAATTCAAATCAAGTTCGAATAAAGATATTTTAGCTCTATCTTCAGCGAGAAGAAAAATTTTATTTAAATCATCACCCTGAACAAAACCGAAAAATGAATAGTCATAATTTTCAGTAAGATTGGAAACATCTTTTTTATTTAAATCATACTTCATCAATCGAACATTATCAGCAGAATAATCCGGGTCAAATTGACTCCCCCAAAAAAGAAATTTACCATCTTTCGAAAAATATGGAGATGAATCATCCTGGAAATTATTTGAAGTAAGATTAACTACATCAGAAGGATTATTAACATTCAATAGAAATATATCCGAGTTAAGCGAGTCAAAAGGTGGTTCAGTATTATTTGCTGCAAGAGCGATATAATTTCCATCTGGAGATACTGAGTAAGAAATTCCTCCATCGAGATTAAATATTTTTTTCCATCCTTTGGTTAAATCTTTCAATTCTTTTGTTTCGAAATTATATTCATATAAACGAGAAACATATCCATCAGTCAACCAAGAATCCCAGTAACGATATAATCTATTTTCCGTAACTTTAGCAGTAACTTTTTTCTCTTTCCTGGATTTCAACTCTTTTTTCAAGCCATCAAAATTATCTTCATATTCAGGTAAAATTCTTGAAACAAAAAAGATTTTTTTACCATCTTTTGAATATTGTGGATTTGATACTCCCATGGGCATTTCATAAAGCAATCTTGCCTCACCACCATCAATTTCAATTTCATATAATTGAGCATAATCACCTTCACGTTTTGAAATAAATGCAATCCTTTTGCTATCAGGATGCCAGACAGGTGAATTATCTGTTCCTAAATTTGTTGTCAATCTCTTTGTTTTCAAGGTTTTTAAATCGATTAGCCATAAATCGGAGTTTCCCTTATTCTCATCAATATTATATTCAGTTACAACAAAACAGCCATAATTTCCATCTGGAGAAATTGTAAGACTTGAAAGTCTTTTCATTTTCCATAAATCTTCAGCAGAAAAAATTCTTTTATTTTGAGCAAAGATTATTATATTTTGAAGTAGAAAAACTGTTGCAACGAGTAATAAAATTTTTTTCATATGAATCCTCATTGTTGATTAACAAAAATAATTTTATTTCAAAGATATGAACGAAGCTCACTTATTCAAAGATATTTTAATTGTTTTAGCATTTGCAATTCCTATAATATATTTTTTCAATAAATTAAATCTTCCTTCAATCATTGGTTTTATTGTCACTGGTGTTTTAATTGGTCCAAGTTTTCTAAAAATAATTACAAGCTTTGAAGGAATTAACCAGCTGGCAGAAATCGGAGTTGCCTTATTATTATTTACAATTGGCATCGAAATCTCATTTAACAATTTTATAAAAAACTTTAAAGAGATTCTTTTGATTGGTAGCTTTCAGGTTCTGGGAACAACAGCTATTGGATTTTTATCTGGAGTAATTTTTGGATTTAATATTCAGCAATCTATTTTTCTTGGATTTTTAATTACTCAGTCAAGTTCTTCAATCATATTAAAAATGCTTTCTGATAGAGATGAGATTGAAACTCCCCACGGAAAAATTACAACTGGTGTACTTGTATTTCAGGATTTGATGGTCTTACCGATGATGCTTCTCATTCCTATTCTTGGTGTATCAGAACAAGCATCAATTATAGAAATTCTTTATAGAATTTTTATCTCATTGGTTTTAATCTTAGCAATCTTTTTTATTGCCAGATTTCTGATGCCTCATTTATTATTTCAACTCATTCAAATTCAGATGAGAGATGTATTTATAATTGGCGTAATGGTTTTAAGCTTTGGAATTGCATTTATTACTCAGATGCTCGGCTTATCATTTGCAATTGGAGCATTTATCGCTGGATTAATAATTTCAGAAACTGACTACACTCACCAGGTTATCGGTGATATCAAGCCATTCAAAGAAGTTTTTACATCATTTTTCTTTATCTCATTTGGAATGTTTCTAAATTTTGATGATTTAATTTCAAGGCTTTCTGATAATTTAATTTTGATTATTTCAATTATTGTTCTCAAAGCCTTAATTATGATAATCATTGTTTTGATTAGTAAATATCCATTCAGGATTGCACTTTTAACAGGCATTTATCTTGCTCAGATTGGTGAATTCTCTTTCGTTATGTTGCTCAAGGGAGAAGAATATTCTTTGCTCAATGAAAGTATTTCAAAACAATTCATAAGTATTTCAATTTTGACGATGTTAATCTCGCCGATTCTTTTAAAGATTTCTCCATTTATTTCTTCAAAAATTCCAGACTTTGAAAAGAAAAAGTCAGATGATTTTTTAAATCAACTCAAGAACCACGTCATAATTATTGGATATGGACTGAACGGAAGAAATGTCAGTAAAGTATTAAAGGAAGCACATATTCCATATGTGATAATTGAAACAAATCCAAAAAATGTTTTGCAAGCCAGAAAAGAAGGTGAAAAAATAATAAATGGAGATGCAACTAAAAGAGAAATTTTAGAATTTGCTCATATCAAACAGGCAAAGATTGTTGTGGTTGCAATTTCCGACCCTATGGCAACAAGAATTATTGTTAGACTGGTGAAAGATTTAAATAAAGAAATATACTTAATAGTAAGAACACGTTATGTGAAAGATGTAGAAGAATTAGTAAATCTTGGAGCTGATGAAGTTATACCTGAGGAATTTGAAACCTCAATTCAAATTCTAAGTAGAGTTTTGAAAAAATTTCATATACCCAATAGTGTAATTCTTGCACAGGCTAATACTCTTAGAATGCAATCGTATGGTATATTTAGAGATGTCAGATTTACTGAGCATGCCTTTGACCAGATCAATCAAATTCTTGCTCAGGGAACAATTGATACTGTTTTTATTTCTGATGAAAGTCCAGTTGTCAATAAATCATTAAAGGAAATTGATTTAAGAGCAAAGACAAGTGCGACTGTTATTTCAGTGATTCGAGATAATCAATTTGTCCCAAATCCATCTGGAGAATTTACCATTAGACAGAATGATTTACTCGTTTTATTTGGAACTCACAATGCAATTGATCGAGCCATAGAAATACTAACCAGAAAAGATAATCAAGATGAAACAACTTAATTTTCCTTTTAATACAATCGAGTTTCTTCGCAAACTTTCGAGAAATAATAATCGTGAATGGTTTCATTCTCACAAAGACGAATATGAAAAAAATTTTTTGTTCCCCGCTAAAATGTGCGTAATCGAACTTGGTAGTTTTATCAAAGACTATTTTCCAGATGTAGTAGCAGAACCCGAAATTAATAAATCTATTTTCCGCTTGAATAGAGATGTAAGATTTTCTAAGGATAAAAAACCATATAAAACAAATCTTGGTATTTATTTCTGGGAAGGGAGAAAGAAAAAACTGGAAAGCTCAGGATTTTATTTTCACATTGAGCCTGATAATTTTCTAATCGCAGTGGGATTTTACATCTTTCCACCAGATGTTTTGAAAAAATATCGGCAGGTCTTACTCCAACAAACAAAGAATTCTGAACTCTATAAAATCATATCAAAACTGAAGAAAAAAGGTTATTCAATTGAAGAAAAGAAATTCAAAAAATTGCCCCATGGTTTTTATCCTGAACATCCGTTTGCTGAGTTATCAACATTCAGTGGACTTTACGCTATGTACGAAACAAATGATTTAGAGCAATTCAAGAAAAAGGACATTATTGAGTTTTCTAAACTGGTTATGAAAGATATGATGCCTCTCCATAAATGGATAGTGGAAAATCTTGCCTGAATGTTTTTGATAATTTGTTCTTGTTTCTCTTAGAAATTAAAAAATGAATTAAAATTGAATCGACTGCCGGAATATTTAAATCAATCCCAGATATTTTTTTAAATACTGCCCGGTGTAAGATTTCTCACATTGCATAATTTCTTCGGGAGTTCCTGTTGCGACAATCTCACCACCATAATCACCAGCCTCTGGACCAAGATCAATAATATAATCTGCATACTTAATTACATCGAGGTTATGTTCAATTACTAAAACAGAATTTCCACGGTCAATAAGTGCATCAAAACATTTCAATAATTTACTGATGTCGTGAAAATGAAGTCCTGTTGTTGGTTCATCAAAAATATAAAGGATGTGTTCAAAATTTTCTGCTGGAATTAATTTCCCTGCTAATTTAATTCTTTGAGCTTCACCACCAGAAAGAGTTGTTGATGATTGCCCGAGTTTCAAATAACCAAGTCCAACATCATATAATGGTTGTAATCTCTGAACAATCTTCTTTTGATCTTTGAAAAACTCCAGGGCTTCTTCAACAGTCATATCAAGAACATCCACAATGCTTTTATTCTGGTAAAGAATTTCCTGAACTTCTTTTTTAAATCTTTTCCCTTTACAATCTTCACAAACTAAATAGATATCAGCGAGAAACTGCATTTCAACTTTCACAAATCCTTCGCCCTGACAGGTTTCACATCTTCCACCAGGAACATTGAATGAAAAATATCCTGGTGTATATCCTCTTGACTTTGCAAGTGGTCTTTGCGAATAGAATTCACGAATAAATTCAAAGGCTCCTGTATACGTTGCAGGATTGGAGCGTGAACTTCTACCAATTGGTGATTGGTCAACTATTTCAGCATCTGTGATATATCCCAATCCGTCGATAAAAGTGTATTTACCTACCTGAACATTCTCGTTGAATTTTATTTTTTTAATTGCAGGATACAGAATATCGTTAACAAGTGTACTTTTGCCAGAACCACTAACTCCAGTTATACAGACAAAAATTCCGAGTGGAATTTCAACATCAATATTTTTGAGATTGTTTTCTTTCGCTCCAAATATTTTTATTGATGGAGTTTTTCTTTTTCTTCTTCTGGAAGGAATTTCAATTCTTAATTCACCGGATAGATATTTCCCGGTAATTGATTTCTTATCTTTCAATAGCTCATTATATGTACCCGAAAAAATAATTTCCCCACCATGAATTCCGGCTCCTGGTCCCATATCAACTATATAATCAGCTTCTTTAATCATTTCTGGATCGTGTTCAACCACAAGAACTGTATTTCCAAGATTTCGAAGTTGATGAAGAACTCTAATCAATTTTAAATTATCTCTTGGATGCAGACCAATTGAAGGTTCATCGAGAATATAAAGAGCACCAACCATTTGAGAACCAAGAACAGATGCCAGATTAATTCGTTGTGTTTCACCACCAGAGAGTGTACTTGACAAACGATCAAGTTTTAAATATCCAATTCCAACATCAACAAGAAAATTTAATCTTTTTTTGATTTCATCAATTATTCTTCCACCAACCTGCCAATCATAATCAGATAACTGAATATCCTGAAAAAATTTTAATAATGTTTCCAGCGATAGATTAATCAGCTCTGATATTCTTTTCCCGCCAACTTTAACATTCAATGCATCTTTCTTTAATCTTGAACCATTACAATCCGGACAAATTGTATAACCTCTATATCGACTCAGAGTAATTCTATAATAAATTTTGTATGATTTCTCTTTTAATAGGTCAAAAAATTTATAAAGACCGATGTATCCTCTTCCACCTTCAAAAATAAATTTCTTTTCAACTTCAGTAAGCTTTTCAAAGGGAACACTAACTCGAATGCCTCTCGCCAAAGCTGTTCTTATCAATTCTCTTTGATACTGGCTGAAATGTTTTTTTGTGAAAGGATCAATCGCTCCTTCTTCAATTGATTTTCTCTTATCAGGAATTACAAGGTCCCAGTCAATTCCAATTATCTTACCAAATCCCTGACAGGTTGGACAGGCACCAAAAGGATTGTTAAATGAAAATAATCTTGGTTCTGGTTCTTGGTAAACTTTACCATGACATTCAAAAAATTTTGAAAAGTGAATTTGTTCTTTAGTTTCATAATCAACAATGACAACTTTCCCTTCACCTTCATTAAATGCTGTCTCAATTGAATCACTATAAGCAGTCTCAACATTTTTTAAATCAAGCGAAACTCTTTCAACAATTACTAAAATCTTCCCCTTGTCAAGTTTAAGGTCAATGGTTTCATTTAAATCAATGATTTCACCTTCATAATAAATTCTTTGAAAGCCTTTCGAGAGTAAATGTTTAAGTTCCTCTTTAACAGATTTATGTTCATGTTGTATTAGAGGAAAAGTAATAAGCAGTTTTCTTCCATCAGGAAATTGTTTTAAACTTTCAATAACTGTATGACTTGAATCTCTTCTTACAATTTCACCACAAACTTCGCAGTGAGTTTTTCCAATTCTTCCAAAAAGAAGTCTCAGGTAATCATAAATTTCAGTTGTGGTACCAACAGTTGACCTTGGATTTCTTGCTGGTGGCTTTTGTTCAATTGCTACTGCTGGAGAAATACCCTGAATGTAATCAACATCTGGTCTATTCATTCTCTCAAGAAATTGTCTTGCATAGGCAGAAAGACTTTCCACATATCTTCGTTGTCCTTCAGCATAAATTGTATCAAATACCAGACTTGATTTTCCTGAGCCACTTACTCCAGTAAATACAATTAATTTATTTCTTGGCAGTTCAATGTGGATATTTTTGAGGTTATTCTGCCTTGCACCATGAATAATAATCTTTCTTTCTGTTTTAACCGCTACATCAGTCATATAGAAATTCTAAAAAATTTCCCATTTAAAAGTAAAAACAAATTAATTGACTTATTCACCTGTTTCAACAGGATAGTTCATAATATCTGTAGATTTTAATCTTATTATTCTTGATGAATTTGATTGATCTTCTCCAAACATTCCATTTGCACCGAGGTTGATTGAATAAACATCATATCCAAGAACTTTTAAATACGCAACCACATAAGCAGAAATTTCTCCAGTATCTTCATAAACTGCAATTGGTTTATTAACAGGAAGTGTTTGTAAATAAGTTGTGCTTTTTAAATCCTCATAAGGTTGATATCTCACAGTTGTAGGAGGATGTCCATTGTCTCTGATATTGTATAAACGAGTTGGGGCATAACAAATTACAAAATAATCAAGAGTGTTCGATTGCTGATTGTATGTTTTCATAATATCATCGATATCGATTCTAACTTTTTCGAAACCTTCCTCAAGTAATTTTTTAACTCTAAACTTTATTAGTTCTGATGTTAATCCTTTTCCAAGTTCGACTTCTGGTAATTCACTATAATCAGGTTTTGGATAATTCTGGAAATTGTATCTTCCAACTAGAAATCCATTTTTAACCATTCTATACCATTCCTTTGCAAATTTTGAATTCCATGAAGCAATGCCCCATTGTAAAGAATAAATTTTATCATATCCAGCCAGTCTCAATAACGAAGTTGCATAAGCTGCTGCCTGACCAGTAGAACTGACTATCACAATTTTTTGTGTAGAATCTTTCATTTGATCTACAATTTCCATTAAATTTTTCATCTCAACATTCTTTGAACCAGGAATATGTCCATCTAAAAATTTTTCTTTTGGACGAATATCGAGAATAATGTAATTGTTAAGATTTGAAAATACTTCAGACGCTTTAACGAATGAAGGCATTTTGTTAGAATTAATGTAATCACCATTTGTCTCGAAGTAAACAAGCATCTCAGCGGAATCAGTCATATCTCTCATAATCTCAACAGGATTATCTTTCAAACAACCCGAGAAAATTAAAGTAATTACAAAAACTGATATCAATTTTATCTTTTTCATATTTGAGCTCATCTATTTACTTTTAATGTTGTAGAAGAAAATCCAATAAATAAACCAATTCCATCACCAAGAACATTCCATTCCACATCTCCTCCACTTTGAACAAATGAATCTTTTATGGGCAAACTAAATTTTTTTGTTTTGAAATAATTTTGATATTGTTCATCAAATGCAAATACCTTGATTGAAAAACTATTCCTGAAAGTATTTAAAACTTCAGCTGGAATGACTGGTGTTCTTACTTTGATAGTAGCTTTTGGATCAGAATTCGGTTGGGTGATTGAGTAAAAATCTTCAGACTCATACAAAACTGTACTTCCTTCCATTGCAACAGCTTTTGCACCAAAAACTACTCCAGTTTGATTTTGAATATCAGCTTGAATATAGGTTCCGGCTCCATCAGTTATAAAAAACGCTCTTACAATTTTTGGATTTTCTGGAATGTAAGTTTTTGCATAAACATTTTTATCCTGCCATTTGGCAAACAACTCAAAGTTCGATTTTTTCTGCGGTATGAATGTTCCTAATGGTTTATAAATTCCTGCTTTATCATATTTCAATGGAATTACTCTTACTCCATTTTTGATGTAAGCAACAACATCTTTCAATTCAGCTTTCGAGATCGAATAAACTTCATTAAGTGGTAGCGTTCGAGTAAAAACGATTCCGTCTAATGGTTTATTCTCTTCAAGGATTCCTTGAACAACAAGTTTTTCCTGAAATGGCAAAGTGATTTCAACAACATCAACTCTTTCACATCCATTGAAAAGAATTGTAATGAATGAAAATATTATAAATATGATCTTCTTTTTTAACATAAGTTTTGCTCCTCAGAATTGTGCACTGAAAGACAGAGATGGAATAAATGGAAATAATGTCAATTGCTTCAGTTTTGGAATTTTATTTCCCGAAACTGGATCAACTTCGTATGTTATGTACTGAGCAAAAGGATTTTTTCGATTATATAAATTAAAGAAACTCAGCGTTAACTGACATTGCATTTCTTTGATTTTGAATTTATATCCAGTACTCAAATCGAGCTTGTGATAATCCGGTAATCTGTAAGTATTTCTACTGAGGTAATCAAATCTAACATCATTGGATGATTTACCAATTTCCATAAAGCCGAATTGACCATTAGGCAAAGTATAAGCTTGACCGCTTCCATAAATCCAGGTAGCAGACACATTCCAGTCATTCAAAAATGAGTATGAAAGAACCACAGAAAAATCGTGCCTTCTATCATATCTCGGATAAAAGATTCTACCACGATTAATCTCATCGAATTTTCTTCGTGTCCAGGAAAGTGTATAACCAATCCAACCATTGAGTTCACCAGCACGCTTATTGATAAGAAATTCCACACCATACGCTTCGCCTTTACCACTTATTAGTTGTTCATCAAATTTTGAATTTATTGAAAAGGTAGCTGCTGGATTGAATTCAAGTATATTACTAAGAGACTTATAATATCCTTCAACAGATAATTGATATATCCCATTGAAAAGGAAAGTTTCAGTTCCAAGAACAAACTGATCAGACCTGGCAGGTTCAATTTTTTCATTAGATGGATACCATAAATCTGTTGGTAGTGAAATATCATTTCGAGTAATCATATGAAGAAATTGATGTGCTCTTGCGTATGCCAGTCTGATATAAAATTCATCAAATGGAATAAATGAAAAAGATAGTCTTGGTTCGAGAGCCAATTTTCTTCTTTCTTTGAAGTAATAAGTTCTGAGTCCAAGATTAGTTGAAAAATATCTTGAGAGTTTTATATCATTACTAAAATACAGAACACCCTCGAGTGAGATTTGATCGTTGGTTAGATTTGACTCACGTTCCATTTCATCAAGGAAAAAATCACTCGACGAAAGTTTGAAATTATGAATCGAAAGTTCGGTACCAAACTTAATCTGATTATTTTCAGATGGGAAGAATTCAGTTTCTCTTTTAAATGTTAAATCAGTTAAATCACTGTGTGTAAAATAATTTGCAGAGGAACCTGCTCTATCTTCAAGAAAAACCTGAAAAGTATAATTTGTATAACTGATTGAAGTTATAGAAAATAAAATCGGTGAAGATATTGATGTCCAGCTTAAGTTCAATGTCCTGTTTGCCCAGTTTATATCATAACCAATTGTTCCTCTATCTGAAGCATAAAGTCTGTCTTTTCCAAATAAGGCACTCACAGTTATCCAGTTAGCGTCATTTAAATTCCAGTTCACCTTTCCATTCAAATCATAAAAATTATATCTGGGCAAAACTGAAGAAGGATAGAAAATATTTTGCAAAGCATCATAGTACATTCTTCGTCCTGAAATCATAATGGTTGAATTTTCATTAAGTGGACTCTCAACCATAAAATTGCTGCTAATCATTCCTAAACTGAATTTTGATTTGAGTCTATCTCTTGAACCTTCTCGTAATTTGATATCAATCACACTTGAGAGTCTTCCACCATAATTGGCAGGAAAAGCACCTTTAATCAATTTTACATCACTAATTGCATCTGTATTAAATGTACTTGCAAAATTTCCGAGATGGGAAGGATTATAAACAATTACTCCATCAACAAGAGTTAATGTTTGATCTGGCGAACCACCACGAATATAAAGTCCACTCGAAATCTCAGTAGAAATTTTCACACCAGGCAGTAGCTGAAGAGTTCTAAATAATTCAACTTCACCTGTTATTGATGGTAATGATTTAATTAATTCAGGCGAGACATTTATGACACTTATCTGATTAGATATTTCAGTATCTCTTTTTTCTTTTATCAAAACTTCGGGAAGTACAAGTTCTTCTTCAATGAGAGCAAAATTTAACCTGAGTGATTTTTGTTCTTGCCCTATAGTAAGCTCTTTGATGATTGTTTTATAACCAAGACTTCTAATGGCAATGTAATAATGACCTTCAGGAATATTCGGGAGAGAATAAAAGCCATATCGATTGGTTATTGAACCACGAAATGGTGAATTAGTAAAATTCGTATCAGTATAGATGACAACACTTGCACCAATTACAGCCTGTCCAGATATACTATCTTTCACAACTCCTGAAATTGTACAATTAACCTGTTGTGCCAGTAAAGAATTAGAGATAAAAATAACAATTAGAAGAAAGAATAATTTCAATCTCATAAAACTATATCCGTTTATAATTCATGATTAAGAACAAAAATACAAATCTATTTGATAATTAAATTGCTTTTTAATGAAATTTTTTGAGAATGTATATTTTAATCAATAAGAAAATTTGAAAATGGATTAAACTGGATTTCTCCCAAATCATTTAGCTGAAAAATTTTCCACCTATACTCAATACCAATAAATTCAATATCTTACTCGATATAAAACAGATGGAGGGTTAATTGTATAAGTTACTACTTCAAGCTCAGACTTAGGAATTGTCGGGTCGATTAATGAATAAAATTTCTGTTGTTCAATTTGATTTTTTGTATAGGATAGTAAAGTATTCACTTCAAATGCACTTACGAAGAAAAAGTTTGCCTTCTTATCCTTCATCCAGTTAATCAAACTATCATATGTTGTTACATAAGGGAATTTCCAGTATCGCATATTAAGGGAATAAGCTACATGTGGTTTCCGTGCAATGATAAGATTGGCTTCTGTCTTAATTGAATCGGGAACCTGTTTTTCAATTTCAAGAATTTCTTTTGGACCAGCATCGATTTGTTTTGAATTATAAGCAATACCATCATAGGCTGACCAGAGTAAAATTACAACAAAAATTATTTGACCTGCATGGACACTTCCAAATTTCAAATTTTTAATAAAGTTATGATTTAAGAATAACATTACAATAGTCGCATAACCAATAAGTAAAAAAAGGGAAAATCGTTCGCTATAAAATGCAGGAAGCAAAACAACGAATGCAAAAAATATGTTTGTGAAAAAAAATGCTTCGTTTTTTAAGTATTTCCTCTTGAAGAGGAAAAGGATTCCTATGACAAGAAATATTGCAAAAGGTAACGAAAGAAGTTTTTCAAGATCGGAGAGAAAATTTTCATAGAAATTTTTAATTAAAATTTCCTGAGCAAAGTGAACAGGGTCTTTCAGAATAACATCTTTAAATGAATTAAATTTTAATGATTCAACGGATTGCCAGTAATCCCAGCTCATTTTTCCTTTTCCATATAACTCCCAGGCTGTATTTGTGTAATTTCTATCGTAGAAAAAATCGCCAGTATGAATGTATTTATAGATTGACCAGGGAATATTTAGTATCAGAAAACCAGCTGTGTAGATTAATGAATGCTTTATCAAAACAGAAAATTTTTTTGAGGAAAACTTAAAAATTAAGAAACTCACAATTGCAGCTACGAACAAAAACAATCCATTTGTTCTCGTTAGAAATGCAAGAGATGAAAATATTCCTGCAAGAAAGATGTACGAATTTTTTAAGTAATCACCTTTAACTAAAAAATAAATTGATATGATTGCAAGTGCACAGAAAAAAAGATCAGTTCCTGCAGAATAAGAATACTGAATAAAAATTGAATTGCTTAAAATCAATAAGATGCTTCCTAATGCAATATCATAACCGAAAATTTTTCTTATCGTTTTAAATGAAAAGTAAAGAAAAAGAGAAGCTGATATCACACAAAGAACTACTCCAACTCTAAAGAAATCACCAAAAACAAATCCAAGTAAAGCAAGAACAACAGGATATAATGGACCTTTGTATCCTTCAATAATTAAATTTCCTCTCAAAAATTCTTTTGCTTCATAAACCATCCCTTCGTAGAAATCTGTCTCAACACCATAATCACCTATTTGATGATAGATTAATGCAGCAACCAGAACAATAACAAAATAAGCCCCAATGAGAATGAGCGGAAGTCTCTCTAAAAATTTTTCATCTTTTATTTTGAAAAACTCTGATAAATAATTTGATTTAGAGGAAGATTTTTTCTTCTCTTTTGCTTTTGTTTTATGCTTCATATGAAGAGATTAAAGTTTGAGTACTTTTATATGGTAATCTTCTACTCTCTGTGCGTGGTGTGCAATCATTTCTCCAATTAAGCCGATTGCAATTGTTTGAACACCAAGTAAAATTAAGAGTATTCCCAGCCAGAGTATTGGACGATTGGTTAAATATTTCCCATAAAATGCCCATTCGATTGCAAGATAAAAGTCAATAGCAAATCCGATAAGAAAAAGTAAAAATCCAAGTGTACCGAAAAAGTGAAGTGGTCTTCTCAGATATCTTGTTGTGAAAAGAATTGTAATTAAATCCAGAAATCCTTTTAGAAATCTACTCGCCCCAAATTTAGTTTTACCATATCGACGAGGATGATGTTTAACCACAATTTCACCAACACGAAATCCATTCCAGTGAGCAAGAACTGGAAGATAGCGATGCATCTCACCATAAACTTTGATACTATGGGCAACATCTTTTCTGTAAATTTTTAGTCCACAATTAAAATCATGAATTTTTATTCCAGTCAGTAATGATGTAACAAAATTGAAAATGCGAGAAGTGTATTTTTTAATAAAAGGATCAAATCTGACTTTTTTCCAGCCAGATACAAGGTCAAAACCTTCATCTATTTTATTAACAAGATTTGGAATTTCGTGTGGATCATCCTGCAAATCAGCATCCATTGTTACAATCAAATCACCCGTCGCATATTTGAAACCAACAGAAAGTGCTGCTGACTTACCATAATTTTTCTGGAAAGAAATAAACTTAAATCGATCGTCTTCCCTTTTTATTTCATTTAAGATTTTAAGTGAATTATCAGTGCTTCCATCATCAACAATTATCACCTCAAATTCAAAATCTTTCATTTCGTTGAAAACTTTTCTCAGTTCAATAAATAAAGGTTTCAGACTATCTTCTTCGTTATAAGCCGGAATAACAATTGAAATTTTTCGCTGTCTTTTTTCAGATGTTTTTAAAATCTTTCGTCTGAGTTTTGGAATTATTTTTCTGTTTTGATTTTTCTCATTCATAAAATTTTTGCACTTGATTAATTTGATTAAGTAATTAGAACTTCTTGAAACAGAACAAAAATAAGAAGTGATTTCGAGTAAAAAAATATAATTAAGTCCAGACTTTTCTCATCTGTTTTGCAATACTGAGCTGTTGAGTGAGATCGAATTCAATTTTGTTGATTTCGTTTTCTAAAAATTCTGGAAGTTTTTCGAGTTGAGTCTTTTTCAAATCAGCTGGCAAATTATTTTGTTCTCCACTTACAACAATTATATTTTTCATTGATCTGTACTTGCTCGCAATTTTTTCAATAATAGAATTCGATATGTCAGTCCTGTCAGCTACAATTAACAAATAGTAATCTATCTCTTCGTTATTGAAGTACTTGTTTAAGTTTTTACTGACAATCTTATAGTTGTTAAGTTTTTCTTTCAATGCTTTCTTTGTAATGCCTCGATATAATTTATCTGAAATTAAAATTTTTCGTTCAACTACTTTAACATCAAAACTGACAACTGAACCGGGAGTTTTTTTATTTGAAACTTTGACTGGACTATCAATCTTTAGTTTTCCACCAAGAATATTCACCATATCTCTACACAGGGATAAACCAAGTCCTGTTCCTCTTTCACCTGCAGTTCCATGTCGACTGACTTTTTCTTTGATAACAAAAAGCTTATCGAAAATCTCTTTATCGAATCCGACACCATTATCTTTTACTGAAATTTCAATTCTTCCATTTTTAAGTGGTTTAGTTCTGATAGAAATTTTACTCTCAGGAAAACTAAATTTAATTGCATTCGATACGAGATTAATCAATATTCTGCTAAATAAATTAAGGTCAATCAGCACAAGCTCTGAATGTAGATTAATTTCAAGTTTAATTTGCTTTTGATTCAATAATCCACGGATTGAATTAATAGAATTGTAGATAGCATACTCAAGATTTTTTGGTTCAAGGGTGTAATTAAATTTCCCGGATTCAAGCAAAGACCAATCAAGTAAATTATTAATCAAGTCAAGTTGATAGGCAGCAGCACTTTTAATCAGGGTTAGATAATTTCTTACTTCATTCTTATCAAAATCGGGCTCTTCTAAAATTGCATTTACAACTCCAATAATGCTTGAAGTTGGTGCTCGTAAATCATGGGATAAAATATAAATCAATCTATTCTTTGTATCATTAAGGTTTCTGAGATTTTGTTCACTCTGGCGTAATTCTTCTTCTGCCATTCTTTCTCTGGTAACTTCTCGAGCAATTGAAAAGATTAATTTATCCCCTGTCTCAAAAGTAATTTTCAGTAATCGTTCTTCAATTATTTTTAAACCTTTACTCGTTTTAACTTTATATTCAAGTTCATCATTCAATTTATCTGAATTAATAAAATCATTTAACCATTTTTGATAATTGAATCCTCCCGATTTTATTGAAAGCTGCCCCTTCTTATCGACAAATTCTTCAAAGATTTCCCGGGCTTTTCTATTCATTTGTAAAATTTTTCCATTTATATCAATTAATTTGAGGGCATTAATTGATTCTTCGAAAAGTGTTTGAAATCTTTTTTCCGATTGGAGAATTTTTTCGTCTTTAATCTTCTCAGTTGATTTGTCTGAAAAGAAAATTAGAACAAACTGTTCATCTTTCAAGTGAATTTTTGTAAGAGTTACTTCAAAAAATTTTTTCAAATTTTTGTCATTGACTTCCAGATTAAATTTTGCCTGAGATTTATTATCAGGTTCAGAAATAAAATCTTTAATGTATTTAATTTCAGAATCCATTTTCTTAAATAAATCGAGCTCAAATATTTTTTTCCCGAATAATTCTTCTTTTCTCTGATTGAAAAGTTTTTCCGCTTTTAGATTACATTCAACTATTCCCTTTTCAGGAGAATAAAGCAATATGGCTGATGCAGAATTTTCAAGTAAACTTTTCAAAAGTTTCTCTGCATTTTCATATTCTTCTTGAATTGCCTTAAGTTCACTCACATCGTGGGCAACAAGATAACATCTGATGAATTTTCCATTTATATCAAACAATGGACGAGCTGTAATTTCAGATGAAATAAATTTACCGCTCTTTGTCCTGATTTGAACAGGGAAATTTTTAAGGTCGTTGGAAATTAATAACTCGGCAAAACTCTTCGATGAAAGTAATGGATTTGATTCAATGACAAAGAAATCTCTAACATTTTTATCAATTAAATCTTCAATTGAATAACCAGTTTTTTCAATCCATGTAAGATTGGCATCTAATATTTTACCATTCAAATCAACATTGGTCATCATCACAGGAGTGTGTTTGAAGAGTTCTTCGTACTTGAGTTTTTCACTTAAAACAGTTTGAGTAAAAAGTCTTTTATCAATTGTTTCAAGGAAGATGCACGAAGCAATGGAATCAGTCAACTTCCATATCTTGAGATTAAAACTTCGAATCTTTCCTTCTTTTTCAATTTGAATAGATTCAACAGTTGTCAAATGTCCTTTTCTAATTGAAGCAATAACTCCTTTTCGGAAATTATCCCAAGATTCCTTAGGCCAGAAAATTCGAATTTCTTTATTGATTAATCTCTCAAGGGGAACTGCAAAAATGTCCTGGGCAGACTGATTATAGAAATACAAAACATATCTACTAAATTTATCTCTCTTAATTAAAAGGATGGGAATTGGTATTTCGAGAAAATTTTTGAACTGAGTATTGTAAATTAATTTTTCATCAACTGTATCTTGATGATTTATTTCCCTATTATTCATCGTCAAGTTCTAATAGTGTTTCTTTCTGCTCATTATTTTCTGAAATCAATTTTGTATTGTCAGGAGTAATCCGGATACCTGTCTCTTCTCTTAACTGTTCAATTTTACGGAGAGGTTTTTCAAGTTGATTTTTTCTGGTTGTGGTTAATTTCTCAAACTCTTTTTTTGCATCATCAATTTTTTTACCCATTGCATCGAGTGACTTGAGAAACTCATTCCATTGTTTATGAAACAAACCCATTAATTCAACTATTTGTGATGCCTTTCTTTCAAGACTAAAATTATCAACTGCCTGACGAATTATTGCCAGTATTGCATAAAGAGTAATTGGCGAGCAAAGAATCACCTTTTGTTTTAAAGCTTCATCAATTATAGTTGAATCACTTTCCATAATAAAAGAATACATATGCTCATTTGGAATGAAAACAAGTACATAATCAACTGTATTTTCAGAAGGATTTATGTAATCACGAGTGGTTACTTCTTTAATTCTCTGTTTAACATCTTTCAAAAAGTTCTGCTTATACATTTCTTTTTCATTTTCATTCGTTGAATTCTGATAAGCCATATAATTATCATAAGGAAATTTTACATCCATATTCAGTTTCAATTCATTTGGTAGAAGAAATGTATAGTCAGGTCGAGTATTTGCCGATTGAATTGCTTTTTGTTTGAGATAATTAATTCCTTCTTTTAATCCACTTAATCTCAAAATATCTTCAGCCATTCTTTCGCCCCATTGACCACGTACTTTCGAGCTTGCAAGTGCCGAAGTTAGTTTACTTGTAGTTTCTGTCAATTGCTGAATTGTTTTCTGTGATTCTGCAAGTTTTTGAGTGAGCATTCCAAATTTTTCGACACGATCTTTCTCAAGTTCTTTAATTAGATTTTGTACTTTATTGAGTTCATCCTGCATTGATTGAAAGGTTTGATCTATTAGTTTCTTTTTTTCTTCAAGTGTCATCGAACCACTTTGAAGTTGTTTTGAAAGAGTTTGATTTGCAAGCTGTAAAAATTGTTCAGTGCTTTTGCCTAAAGCTTCAAGAGATAAATGAGAAAAAGAATTTTTAAGATAATCGATTATTTGCTGTCTTTCCTTTTCCTTTTGCTCTTCAGTAAGTGTGATTAATGAAGATGTGATTTTTTCATAATCTTTCTTTCGAAGAATAAAAAACAATGAAGTGATAGCCACACCAATAAACAATCCAAGTAAAAAAATACCTATTGTATCCATAATCAAAAACTCATGTGTTAGAATTTTCTAAAATTATAAAGAGCCTGTACTTTATGTCAGTGATTTTTCGTAGTTGGTTGATTAAATGATTATTTTTTTTCTTCCAGCTCTTTAGCTCTTTTGTAATAACTCTCAGCGATTTTATAATTACCAAGCTGTTCATGACAATATGCAAGTCGTCGATAAGTTTCAGGAGTGACTTCATCTTTTAAAGATTTTAAATAATACCAGATGGCAGTTGCATGATTACCCATACTCTCGTAAGAGAGTCCGAGATTAAAATTTGTCAGTGGTTTTTCATAAACAAAAAAGTTTGGAACTGAAAAATTTTTAACTTCACTTGATTCAAGAATTTCTTTGATACTATTAATTTGAATGGCGAAGTTCAAATCCTTTTCCATATAAGACCTTGAGGAAATTATACCAATCACATTTCCATTTTCATCAAGAAGTGGACTTCCTTCCATTCCTTCTGTTGTTTGACCTGTAAACTGGAAGTAGACTTTCCCTGCACCAAAATCCCGTTTTGCACTGATTATGCCTTCACTGAAAGACCTTTCAAAGCCTTTTGGATTGCCAATTGTAAAAACTCTATCTCCCACTTTCACATTATCTGAATTTGCAATTCCAAGGAAAGGTAAATTATTCGCATCAATTTTATAAACAATTACATCCCGCCGCCGATCAATTTTATAGATTGCAAGAGGAACATATTCTTTATCATTAACTTTTATTTTAACATAAGTTCCACCATTGACCAGATTATAAGTGGTCACTATTTGTCCATCTGGTGTATAAGTAAAACCTGCACCAATTCTCATCAAATTTCGATTTTCATCATAGACATTTATTATTGCAACAGCATTTTTTGATCTCTCAAAAATTTCATAACCTGATGGAAATTGCTGGGAGTACAAACTTGTTGCTATAAAAATTAGTGCTGAGAATGTAGCAGCAGAAAAGAATTTTCTCATATTGATTTATTCCTTATTAATTTACTCGATTAAATTAATTATAATCTCAAGCATTTTCAATTAGTTTTTTCAATTTCTTCAATCTCTTCAATCAAGTATTCCGAGTAATTCTATAATATAGAAACCAAATCTTTTCTATTAAAAAATAAACTCTGGATGAAATTGTAACTCTTTGAAGAAAAATATTGATGATAAATTACCCATCAGTAATTTTTGTTGAATGTTTTATTGCTTCAATAATTTGTTTGTAACCAGTGCAACGACAGAGATTTCCAGCTATTGCTTCTTTGATTGTTTCTTCATCAGGTTCTGGATTAACTCGTAATAGTGCATAAGCAGATAAAATCATTCCAGGAGTACAAAATCCACACTGAACTGCACCATATTTCAAAAAATTTTCCTGTAGAGGATGCAAATTTCCGTTCTGAGCAATTCCTTCAATAGTGATTATTTCTGAATTGTTAATTTCACCTGCTAATACAAGGCATGAATTAACTGCTTTGCCATTCATAATTACAGTACAGGCTCCACATTCACCAATTGAACAACCTTCTTTTGTTCCGGTTAGATTTAAATCGTCTCTTAATAAATCCAGTAATCTTTTGTTCGGTTTAGTTTCAAGTTCTAATTCTTTTCCATTCAGTTTGAACTTTACTTTTACTTTTTTGATAGATTTAGATTTCATCTCTGCTTACCTTCTCAAGTAATTGATAGAAAGTTTGTTGAAGAACCGGAAGTTTATATTCCGATGACCATCTTAATCCAGTTATTTCCAAAACTTTCTTACCAAGTTGAATAGATAATTCTTTGAATGTATCGGAATTCGCTGCTTTACCTCTTGCAAATTTTTCAAGTTCATAAAGTCTTGTGCCAATAGGAGTAACCGCACCACTTGCAATTCTTATTTCTTCAATCAAACTATTTTTAGTTTTCATTAGAACAGCAAGAGAAATACGACTGATTGCAACAGCTCTTCTTCTACCGAGTTTGTAAAAATCACCCTTTAATTCTGGCTCTGGTTTTGGAATTAGAATTTTAGTAACGATTTCATTTTTCTTTAATGCTGTAGTGTAAGATTTAATTAGAAATTTTTGAAGTGAGATTTCTCTTTTTCTATTTAGTGATTGAATTTGAATTTTTGCGTCATAAACCAGAAGTGGTGGAACACTATCAGCACAGGGAGCATTGTTCACAAAATTTCCAACAACTGTTGCCCGATTTCTAATTTGAACACTACCAATTGTCTCTGCTGCTTTTGCAAGGAGTGGAAAATATTTTCTTATGATCTCGCTTTCACTTAACTGGGAAAAAGTTACACAAGCACCAATCTCAACAAAGTTTTTGTATTCTTTAATAGTATCAAGTCCACGAATTCTTTTTATATCTATCAATAACTCTGTGCTCGAAAATCTTTTTGAGCCAATATGAAAACCTGGAATAATATCTGTTCCACCAGCCAGAATTTTTGCTCTTGATTTACTGGCAGATAAAATTTTTAAAGCACTATTTAAGTTTAGAGGAGCGATATAATTAAATTCAGGATTCATAAACTTCCTCTTTTCAAATCTTCTGGTCTTAACTTTCGTTTCAAAAGAACTTCTTCAAGATTAACTGGAAGATTGAAATATCTCTCACCTACTGCATTTCTAATTGCATTGTTGATAGCAGCAGCAGTAAGTTCAAGTGTTGGTTCACCAAGAGATTTTGCACCCCATGGACCAAATTCATCTTTACCTTCAACAAAAATCGGGATTATCTCACCGACATCTTTACTTGTTGGAATTATATATTGATCAAAATTTAATTCTCTGGGCAAACCGTTATGTTTATCCAGTTCTTCAAAAATTGCATAGCCAACACCTTGAGTAACTCCACCATAGACCTGACCTAAAGCACCTAAAAGATTTATCACTTTACCCGGATCATGAACTGCCGTTACTCTATCAACATAAACTTCACCAGTAATAATATTCACACGAACTTCTGCTACCTGACATCCATAAACATAAGTGAAGTAAGCTGAACCATGTCCAGTTTCTTCTTCCCAGTGAATTTTTGGTCCGGGATACCATCCGATTGATGAAAGACAAATTCCATTTTTATAAGCGAGATTTGCAAATTCTGGAAATGAAAGTTTGAGATTTTCTTTTCCTTTAACATAAACTTCATTGTTCTCAAAAACTATTAAATCGTTTTCATTTAGTTTCCAGTAATCTTTCAGAAAATCTTCAAATCTTTTTCTTAAAATCTCAGCTGAGTTTTTAACAGCACCACCGCCCATAATTGTTGAGCGGGAAGCTACAGTTGGACCACTGTCAGGAATGTGAGCTGTTGTCATTTCGAGATAATAAATATTCTCAACAGGAATTCCCAGAATCTCAGAAACAATGATTGCATAAGCTGTTCTCATTCCCTGACCATTTTCAGCGAGTCCACATAAAAGATAAGCACTCCCATCATTTTGAATTGAAAGATAAGACGCTGCTGCATCAATACCTTCAGCTCCGAGAGAACTTCCACGAAAACTTACAGCCAGTCCAATACCTTTCTTAATAATGTCATCAGGATTTATAAATTCATTTTTACTTAAAATTAAATTCCTCTTCAAAATGTTTTCTTTAAATTCAATTGTTGGAATTCTCCTGTTGTGATGCTTCTCATTCTCAATCCATTTTTCTCTAAAGTTAGTTTCATTACAGGCAGTATCAAGAACTTTTAAAAGATTGACTTCATGATTTTCGAGTCTTTGACCACTGGCAGTAATTGAACCCTGACGATAACCATTAATTCTTCTTATTTCATCGGGAGTAATTCCAAGGTGAACTGCAATATCATCCATCAATGATTCTTGAGCGAAAATTATTTGAGGAGAACCAAAACCACGCATTGCCCCAGTGTAAGGATTATTTGTGTACACGCCACGAACATCTGTCCAGACATTTTCAATTTCATAGGGACCTGTTGCCTGAACCACTGAACGCCAGGTCACAAATGGAGTCATTGAACAATAAGCACCACCATCTGCAAGAATATCTATTTTCATTGCTTTAATTTTACCGTCTTTAGTGTAGCCTACTTTATAATGCATTCGGTAAGGATGTCTTTTATATGATTCAAGAATTGATTCTTCCCTGGTATATCTAATCTTAACAGGTCTATTAGTTTTTAAAGCTGCGACAGCTGCTCTTGCAGATAAAATGCACATTAAATCATCTTTTCCACCGAAAGAACCTCCCAGTTCTGCTTGTTCAATTTTTACTTTATTCAACGGGTAATTAATAACCTCAGCAACAATTCTTCTTGCAGTAAATGGATTTTGAATACTTCCAATTATATGAATTCCTTTTTCACCAAGTGGTATAGCGATTACACATTCAGGTTCAAGATAAGCATGCTCAATATGTGGTGTTGTATAAGTTTGTTCTAAAATAAAATCTGACTCAGCAAAACCTTTTTCAATATCCCCTTTTCTTAATGGATGATGAACTATAAGATTTGAACCGAATTCAGGATGAATTAATGGGGAATCTTCATTGAGAGCTTTTTCTGGATCATTTAAAACTGGTAATTCTTCAAGTTCAACTTTCACTTTTTTTGCGAGCAAACGAAGTTTATCTTCATCTTCACCTAAAAGCATTGCAACCACATCACCAGGAGTAACAATTTTTTCAAATGCAAAAACAGGCTGGTCTTTTCTAATCAAGCCAGTCTTTTTCAAACCTTTGATATCTTTAGCATCAACTATAGTAATGATGTGTTTATCATTTTCAATTTCAGAATAATCTATTTTTTTTATGATTGCATGGGTAGCTTTTGTTCTTACCATTACTCCGAAAATCATATTCGGGAATTTATAATCATCAGCAAATTTAGCCTGACCTGTGACCTTTGCTTTTCCATCTTCACGAATTACAGGCTTCCCGACAACATTAAATTTTTCTTTCATTTTATTCCCCGTTCATTTCAATCATAAAATAAAAATTTTAGGATAAAGATTTTTTCATTCATGATTCAAATTTTTCTTTAAGTCTCATCCCTTGCTTGATAATTTCTTTTTCAAATGAATCAACGTTGAATTGTAATTGAAAATCTTTTAAATAAAATTTCCCATTTTGAATAACAGTTTTCGGCTGACGTTCTAAAACTGCATAAACAAAATGACCCCAGAAATTTTCGGCGGTTAATTGATTAACTGGAACATAGTCCCAGATAATTAAGTCAGCTCGTTCATTTAAATTTAGAGTTGTAAAATCATCAAAATATTTTTTTACAAAATCAATCTGATTGAAATAAATTCTTTGAAGAAAACTAAAAGTATCAGCAAAACTTCCACCATAGTGTCGATAAAGTAAAAATAACTGTTTGATTGTTTTTGAGATATTAGAATGCATTCCATCTGTACCAGGTAGAAGTTTTAATTTAGCTGGAAATTTTTTGAACTCAGGTAATCCCACAGAATTGTTCATATTCGAATCAGGATTTAAGGCAATGGCAGCACCGATTTCAGCAATTTTTCTATACTCTTTTTTCTTTAGATGAATTCCATGAGCAAGAATTGATTTTGAATTGACCAGATTGAATTTGAACAATCTTTCAAGTGGTGAAGCATCAAATTTCTTTTCACTGATCTCTCTATCAATTTTATCTTCACAAAGATGGATATGAATCCCCGTTTCAAAATCTTTAATTAGATTTGAGACAAATCTTAAAGTTTGATCTTTCAATGTAAAAGAAGCATGCAATCCGAACATTCCCTTAAAATTCTCACCATTACTTTCAATGAAATCATAGTTTTCTTGAACAGCCTGTTTTGTTAATTCGAGGCCATTCCTATCGGTAACTTCAAAACAAATTGTTCCACGCAAACCAAATTCTGAAAGAGTATCAGCAATAACTTTGAGACTTCCTTTTGTTGAATTTGGAGATGAATGATGGTCAAAAATGTATGTGGTTCCATTTCTAATTGACTCAAATACTGTCATTAATGCAGAAGCACGAATCATATCTTCATCGAGCATCAAATCAAGTTTCCACCATAGATTTTTCAAAATCTTATGAAAATTTTCTGTGGAACCTTTAATGTTTAAGCCTTTTGCGAGTCTCGAATAAATATGTTCATGAAAATTAATCATTGGTATTGTTGCAACTGAACCTTTTGCATCATAATAATCCTTTGAGATTTCTGAATCATATTCACCATTCACGAAAGCATTAAATTCTTTCGGAATTATCTCTGCAATCTTCCCATCTTCAATTTTTAAGTCGCAAAAGACAGGATTAACTTGATTGCCGGCAATCTGGACTAAAAAAATGTTTTTAATGTAAATTATATTTTTCATTTAATCCTCAACAATCGTTTGTTAGAAATCAGGATTTATTCACAAACCTTAATTTATTTCTTCACTTTTTCATTAAACTCTTCAATTAACTCATCCCACAATTCAACGGTTGAATATTTTTCTTTCCAGTAATTCTCGTCATACCATTGAGCGTTTAATTCGTCAATAGATTTTCCCTGTTGTTCAACCCAGGTGAAGTATTTCAAATTATGAATTGTTTTTTTGTCGTAGTAAGTAAGTTCTTTCATATAATCAATCGATTGATTCTTCAAACAAACATTCCAGTCAATCTCTGCCTGTTTAGTTGAATAATCTCCCCAATTTTCATTCATCTCTTTCAATCTCGAGCGATACATATCAACTGAATCAGTAAAAATTGTAAAGATTAAATCATTCTCATTCATTTCAAACCATTTAGCTAATTTGATTGAGCTCAGCACATTACTAATTGATGAAATTCCAAGCCAGGAAAGTTTTTCTAATGTATTATTGTCAATTCCAAGTGATGATAAAAATTTTAGACCTGCTTCTTCATTAAAGAGACGCAAAACTCTTAGAGGGTCTTCGTCATTAATTGCAGTTACAACATCCGTGTTTTTCACATTATGAATCCAGGGAACATGCTTATCACCAATTCCTTCTATTCGATGACCGCCAAATCCATTCATAAGTAAAGTAGGACATTGTAAAGCTTCAGAAGCAACAATTTTCATCTGTGGAAATTTTTCTTTTAGATAATCACCAGCACCGATTGTTCCTGCAGAACCAGTTGCACTAACAAAACCACTTAATCTTGTATTATTATCCTTCACTTTATTAAAAACTTTTTCAATTGCTGAGCCAGTTACATAGTAATGAAAACACGAATTTCCAAACTGATCAAATTGATTGAAAACAAAATACTCATCACTGGTATTTTCAAGTTCATGACATTTGTCGTAAATCTCCTTCACATTACTCTCACAACCTGGTGTTGCGTAAATTTCTGAGCCGAGATTCCTCAACCATTCAAATCGTTCTTTACTCATTTCTTCTGGAAGAATTGCAACCGAGTGAACTGAGAGCAATGCGGAGTTAAAAGCTCCACCTCGACAATAATTTCCTGTTGATGGCCATACTGCTTTATGATACTCAGGATTAAATTTTCCTGTGACAAGATAAGGAACTAAAACACCATAAGTTGCCCCAACCTTATGAGCACCAGTTGGAAAGAATTTACCAACCAGTCCAAAAATTCTGGCTTTCACTCCTGTAATCTCTCGTGGAATTTCAATGAAGTTAATCTCGCCTATTCCACCACTCACCGGGTCATTCTGCCAGTTAATTCTAAAAAGATTTAATGGATGAATTTCATCTTTATCAATTGCTTTTAATTTTTCTTTGATTTCAGCCGGAAGGTTTTCTGGTTCTCTTAATTCTTTGAACTTTGGTAAAACTATGTTTTTCTCTTTACATCTCTGAATTGTTTTTTGAAGGAAATCTTGATTCTCGATTTTCCATTCCCATTTTGACATTTTGACCTCTCATAGTTTTTTAATTTAATTCAAAATTAACTCTTTGTTTTGAAATTTTTATAAACAAGAATTTTTATTACAAAATAACTTGTTTATCATTTGACATTTTAATAACTATAATTCAAATTATAATTAAAAATAAGGGAAATTCATTGGATAACTATTTACATTATCAAATAAAACATCTTGAACTATTACTTAAACAGACTGATGTAATCTTCTGGACAACTGATAAAAATCTTATTGTCACTTCTTCTTTTGGGGCTGGACTAAAAAAATTAGGGCTGAATGAAAATCAAATAGTTGGATTAAGCTTATTCGAATATTTTCAAACTAACGATAAAAATTTTAAACCAATTGACAGTCATCTTCGAGCATTAAAAGGAGAAAAACCAAATTATTTAATCGAGTGGAATGGCAGAACCTATCGTTCCTATTTACAACCCTTATATGATTCAAATAATGAAATTGTGGGGGTATCTGGATTTGCTCTTGATGTGACTGATGAAACAAATTTTTATGAAGAGCTCAAAGCTTCTGAAGAAAAATATAAATCTTTATTTGAATCAGCCTCTGATGCAATCTTCCTGATGGACAAAGAAATCTTCATCGACTGCAACCCGGCTACATTAAAAATGTTTGGTTGTCAGAGAGAAGATATAATAGGCAAACCACCTTATAAATTCTCTCCTCCATTCCAGCCAGACGGGAGAACATCAAAAGAAAAAGCACTTGAGTTAATTAATAGAGCGTTCAATGGTGAACGCTTAGCTTTTGAATGGATTCATTCAAAATTAGATGGAACTCTTTTCGACGCAGAAGTTCGATTGAATAGAGTAAGCTTTAAAAATAATTATTATCTCCTGGCAATAGTAAGAGATATATCAGAAAAAAAGGGAAAAGAACAACAGATTAGATTGCTTGCAAATGCCCTGGAAAGTGTAAATGAATGTGTATCGATTACAGACCTGAATAACAGAATTATTTATATCAATAAAAAATTTTCTGAAATATATGGATACTCAGTAAATGAACTGATTGGGAAATCAATTTTAGTTGTCAGGTCAGAAAAAAATGATCCTGAGGTTGTAAAACAAATCTATCCACAAACATTAAAAGGTGGCTGGAAAGGTGAACTCTGGAATAAAAGAAAAAATGGAGAAGAATTCTTAATTAGACTTTCTACCTCACCAGTCTTGGATGAACAAAATAAAATTATTGCCTTAATAGGTGTCGCTACAGACATAACTAAAGAGAAAGAACTATTCAATAAAATAAAATATGACGCTGAGAGATTAAAAATTCTTTTTGAAAATGCTCCTGAACCAATTTTTGTTTGTGATTACAACGCAAGAATTTTAGAAATCAATCAAGCAAGTGAAGATTTAGTTGGATGGAAAAAGGGTGAAGCAATAAACAAAACATTCTTTGAGTTGAATATTCTTGACAAGAAAAATTTTTACAAAGCCGCAAAAGTATTTTATAAGGCTATGAAAAAACAACCAACTGGTCCTGATGAACTTGAAATTTTTACCAAAAAAGGTGAAAAACTTTATGTCGAAGTATCTACCCACCCTATTTTAATTGAAGGAAAAAATTTAATTCTCTGCACAGCAAGAAATATTACCGAAAAGAAAAAAATCTTGCTTGAATTAGCAAGAGCAAAAGAAGAAGCCGAAAATGCGAACAGACAAAAAACTATTTTCTTTGCTGCAATGTCCCACGAAATTCGAACTCCCATAAATGCAATTCTTGGTTTTAGTGAAGTATTAAAAGATATTTTCTACGAAAAATCAGAACCAGAAGTAAAAAATTATTTCGAAATACTTCAGAATGCAGCAAAAACATTATTACACATAATATCTCAATTGTTAGATTTTTCCAGATTGGAAGCAGGCTCATTTAAGTACCAAATCAAGGAAGTTAATTTCAATAATGAGATTATTGAGGTCGTTGATTTATTAAAGATGCTGGCAGAAAAAAAGAATTTAAAACTTCAAGCTGAATTGCCCAGTGAAGAAATTATTGTAAAAGCTGATCAATATACTTTAAATGGAATAATCACAAATCTCTTGAACAATGCAATCAAATACAGTGATAAAGGAACAATCCGGATAAAACTCGATAAAGATGATCAGTTCGCTATTTGTGAAATTCTTGATGAAGGAATTGGAATGTCTGAGGAATTCCAGAAAAAATTATTCACTCAATTTGCAAGAGAAGAAGCAGATAAGTTGAGAAAAGTGGAAGGTTCTGGTCTGGGTTTAGCTCTAACTAAAAAATACATTGAATTGAATAAAGGAGATATTTCTATTCAAAGTAAAAAAGGATTTGGAACTAAAGTTATTTTCAGAATACCCCTGGCAAAGTAAATCTTTTGAAAAAGAATTTTATTCCCTTAATTGTTAACATTCTCCCGATAATTTCCATGAACTGATTTGAAGTTATTTTTATATTTGAATAAACCATTAATTCATAAGGAATTCATTATGAAACTAAAATTAACTTTCAGCCTGATTTTTATTTACACACATATCGTTTTAAGTCAGAATTTCGAAAATCCAATCACTTATGAATGTAAAAATGATTTAAGATTTTTAAAGTCCTCAAGCTCTAATACAATCACTCATGATTTTGATATACTTTATTATGAGATTATTGTCAACTGGTATAATGTCTTGAAATCTTCCGACCGAATTTATCCTGGCAAAGTTAGAGTTGTAGCTCGTGTTGATACATTAATTTCGACTAATCAATTTTACTTGAACTCATATCTCACCATCGATAGCGTCAAAAAAAGCAACAATCAATTAAATTTTACAAACTCAAACGGCGTTCTCACTATTAATCTTGATAGAACTTACTCACAAAATGAAATAATAGATCTGGAAATTTATTTCAGACGAACTCGGACAGATAATCGTGGATTTTATTATTACCCTAAATCATCACAAACACTGGAAAATCTTGCTTATACGATGACCGAACCATCTGATGCAAGATACTGGTTTCCCTGCTACGATGATCCATCGAACAAAGCAGATTCTATGCGACTTATAATTTTTGTCCCAAAAGATTTTGTTGCAACCGGGAATGGTCTTCTGGAAAGAAAATATACAATCGGAGATACAACTATCTTTGTCTGGTTTGAACGACACCCGATTACAACATATCTAATTGCAATAACAGCTTCAAAATATTCGATGTTTGTTCAAAACTATACAAGTAAATATCCTCCATTCGAGACGATTGAAATCCAGAACTACCAGTGGCAAGCTGATTCATTAAGAAGTGTTTATGTAATGAGAAATACTGGATTAATGATGGAATGTTTTGAAATCTATTATGGTAAATATCCTTTCGATAAATACGGACATTCAGCTGTTTCTCCATTCATTTATGGTGGAATGGAACATCAGACAATTTCTACTATTCACAGAAACTGGCTAACATCAGATGGTCAGTATGGTATTGCTCACGAACTTGCACATCAATGGTGGGGTGATCTTGTAACCTGTGAAACCTGGAAAGACATCTGGTTGAATGAAGGTTTTGCAACTTTTTCTGAAGACCTTTATAAAGAATTCACTCAGGGCAAATCAGCTTATTTCTCCAGTATGAATGCCAGGGCAAACTATTATTACAACTACAATCCAGGTTATGCGATTTATAATCCACCTCAACTCTTTAATGGAGCAATTTCCTATTACAAAGGTGCACTTGTTTTGAATATGTTAAGATATGTCCTTGGTGATTCACTCTTCTTTCAAACATTAATGAACTACAGGAATCAATTTTCATATTCAACTGCAACTACAGAAGATTTTAAAAATATTGTAAGCCAGACAGCAGGTGAAGATTTTTCTTACTTCTTTAATCAATGGGTCTATCAACCTGATCATCCAGTTTATATCTATAACTGGAAAGTCACACAAAATCAAAATAAATATAATCTGACTTTTTATTTAAAACAGACACAGACACATTATTCAGTCTACAAAATGCCAGTTGAACTAAAAATTCAATTTCCTAGTTCAGATACAACTGTGAGAGTATGGAATAATCAGAGAGAACAATCATTCACTTTCGAATTTAATGATACAATTAACAGTGTAATTTTTGACCCTCAAAATTATATTCTAAAACAGGCAAGTAGAGATATATCCCTTGATGTTTTTCAAGATAATATTCCACAAAAATTTGAACTACTTCAAAACTATCCTAATCCGTTTAACAGCCAGACAACGATACGATTCTCCCTTCCAGGCAAAGATTTTGTTTCAATTAAACTATTTGATTTAAATGGAAATGAAATTAAAACTCTGGTAAATGGTGAACTCAATTCTGGCAATTATTCAATCACATTAGATGCAAGCCAGCTCTCAAGTGGAGTTTATTTTTACACAATGAAAACAAACTCGTTCAAATCAACGAAAAAATTAGTCCTGATTAAATGAAAAGATTTTTTGCTGGATTGTTTTTCATTGTCTATGCTTCAATGATGTCAGCCCAAGCAGATTCCATTAAGACGGACTTTTCTGCTTACATAAAATCAACACAATCACTTTTGAAAAAATATCCCGAATTGACTTTGATTGATATCTACAAATATTTTTTCCAGAGTAGATTTGGTCCAGAACATTTAATCAGTGATTCGTTGATTGCCTTTAAAATTCTTCAGGATGAATTGAAGAGTGATGAAATAAAAAGTTACAAATTAAAATCTGACTCATTGCTTATAGAATTACTTCAGCCAGAAAAAAAATATGTGAGAATAGATTTAAGTCTTGTTAAAGATAGAATAATTCCATTGAATTTATTTTTCACTGCATTCCTTCAAAGTGCTGAAAAACACGATACCGTCGATCTGGAAAACTGGAAAAGTGACTGGAATGGGATTGTTTCGAGTTTTGAAGAAGCTAATCTTAAAATCAAAAATTTTCGAGAAGATAAAATTAAAATTGAAAATGCTTTAAGAATGAACAGATCAGTTTTCAGTCATTCACAGGATTATAAAAAGAAATACAATCCCCACTATCGTGTAATTGATTATAAAATTTTTGAGAAGTTTCTTCTGCCATACCTCAAACAATTCAGAATAAAGTTTAAACAATATGAATAAAAGATAAGGCCGTGGTCAGTTCTTACTAAAATTTTAAATCAACTTAATATCATTGAGAAAAGGATATTTATTTCTGACCTCTTCAATTTTGTTTAAATCAATCTCAGCAAGAATTAATTTTTCTTCATCTTTAACTGAAATCAACTCATTGCCAAGTGGATCAAAAATTGAACTTCTTCCATCGTAATATTCTTTTTTAGCATAACCAACTCTATTTACTCCAGCAACAAAACATTGATTTTCAATTGCCCGGGTTTTAAGAAGTTGAACAAAATGATCTACTCTTGATTCAGGCCAGTTAGCAATGTTTACAATTAAATGAACTTTTTGTTTTGCATAAATTCTATAGAGTTCAGGGAATCTTAAATCGTAACAAATTGAAAGACCAATCTTTAAATTTTCTAATTCAACAATTTCTGGTTTTCCGCCCGATTTGTAATGTCTTTCTTCTCCAGCAAAGCTAAACAAATGTATTTTTCGATATTTTGCTCTGATTTTTCCTTCCCGATCAATCACAAAAAGAGTATTGAAATAATTGCCCTCATCCTCTTCAATGAATCCAGCAATCGTATTAACAGAAATATCTTTACTTAATTTTGAAAAAAATTGTAAAGTTTCACTTCTGGTTAAGTCAAATACTTCACTGAGTTTAGTGTTCATTGTGTAGCCAGTTAAAGTCATCTCAGGGAAAATCAGAAAATCTGGTGTGACAATCGATGATTTTAAAATACTGACGATTTTTAATTGATTAGCCGGCTTATTTTCCCATTCAGGGTTATATTGAACAAGACCTAATTTCATTCAAATTCCGGGAATACTTATTAAAGCAATTCATCCATATCGTTAGATTGCTTTTCAACAGATACAACTTTGTATCCTTCCTCTTCTATTGCAGCTTTTATCCCTTCAATATCGACTTCATTTTCATCAAAAGTAACAGATGCACTTCCAATCTCAACACTATAATTGTTAATTCCAAGAGATTTTATTGCATTGGTGACAGCCATCACACAATGATGGCAGGTCATTCCTTCAATTGTGAAAAGAACTGTTGTCATTTAATTACCCCATTATTGTTTGATAAATTTTTGTTCATTTTTATTCACAAAATTTTTTTCAAAACCTTTTATAAATTTTTTGATTCAAATTTCACCATGAAAACCAATTGCTTTAAGGAATTGAATCTTTCAATAGAAAAAGTGAAACTGAAATCAAAAATTTGTCAATGTATTTCATCGTTGAAATTTTCTATATTTTTCAAAATCTAATTTAAACATAACAACTATCAACATGAAAAGTGAAACCGAACAGTTCAATCCTCATCTTTACTCTCATCATTACTTTATAAATGCATCTACTCAGAAGCAAATTTATTTCTCCTGCAAATCTAAAAATTTGTCAAAAATAATTGGGATTGTCCAAAAAGTAATACTTTGATTTTCACTCGATTTCTTCCAGCGAGATTTCAACTTTTTCACTCATAAACTCAAAAGTTGAGATACTGGAATAATCGCATAATCAAAATTTTTAGACAATCCCAATAAAAATTTTCACTCTCGTTCTTTCAGGAATAAAAGTATTTCCTTCTCCTGTTCTGCTGTTGTTTTTGCTTTCGATCTCATTGAGACCATAATTGTATCCCACTGTTCTGGTTTAAATTCACCTCTATCGTAAAGTCTATGACAACCACCACATTTTGAAAAATATAATTTCTGTCCATGAGGAAATTTCGTATTAATCGATTGAACAGTTTGTTTAGAACATCCAGTGAAAGCTATTAATAACAATAGGAGAACAAGATATTTCATAATTCAATTCCGAGAATTGTCCTGACTTCGAACTTTTCGTGACCTTTCAAATCAAGATTTTTATGACCTTGAGGCGTTCCACTAATTTGTGTCAAGAAGTTAATAGTGAAATAAAATTTTTCGGTTTGAACATTTAATGTTGGACCTAAAAAGAAAGCTTGATTCTTTTTTGTTTCATAAATGTTTGAAAAGTTAAGATGTTGTCTGAGTTCCATTCCAACAGATAGATTGGAATTCATTTCATAAGCAATTCCACCTGTAATCTCGAATTTCGATTCGGTCTTTTTATCTGCCACATATTTTTCGACCTCTGAATTAAGATTCATTACACCAATAAAATTTTGAAACCTCTTTGTGAGAAAAATTTTTGGTTCATACTTAATCTTATCACCACCAAAATAAATTTCACCATAAAGTGTTGGATCGATGAAATACTCACCAATCTCAAACAAACGATATCGAAGTTCAAATGATGTTGCAACAAATGAGAATGATTTTGATGGATAAGAATTATTTTTTGAACGTGTTTCATCAAAATTAAAATAGATTGCAGTTGTGAACTTATCGGTTATCCCATACTCGAACTCAACACGAGGTTGCCAGCGATAGAAATAACCGTCATCTTTAACAAGTTTGCCGGTATTCCAGATTTCCAGTTCTAGAGCTCCTGCTGGCAAAGTATAGGATGTATATGATCGAGCAAAATATCTACGATCCGCCTGAAGAGTTATTTGGCTTAGTAAAACAAAAATTACTGCAAAAAATATTGATTTTTTCAGGTTAATCCTTTCATTTTAATTCTTATTTAGACCAAATCTAAATAATTCTCACTTCATTGTCAAGAGAAAATTTTGGATAGTTTTGGATACTGGTTATGACTTGAAGCTGAATTTCGAAAAGAATAATCGGGAAATGTTTTGAAATGAAATGAATTTAAATTTAGAAAGGTGGCTGAGTTACAGGAAATCAGGCAGGAAATGAGAAGAGTTCGTATTCTTCGAGTTTATAATGTTTTATCACAGTGTCTAAAAGTTTATCTCGAACAACAACTAAAATATTCCCCTTGAAGTTTTCTTTCTCCTTGATAATTTTCGAAATGGCTGGTTCAAGTCCAGAATTGTTCAATTCAAGTGGTCCAATTTCATCAATAATGAGCCAATGATAATCTTTAGAGAAATCTCTCAGCAATATTTCTTTAGCTTTATCAAATCCACTTTTTAAAAAATTGTAATTACCGATTGTAATCAAATCATTTTTTTCTAAACCAATCTTTACTTCATCTGATATTTCGAGTTGAATTATTGACTTATCGACAATTGAATAAAAAAATCTTTTCCCGTCAATTACCGGTTGAAGTATTCCGGCAATATTTTTTTGTGCAGCCAACCACTGAAAAAGTTTTGTGGTCTTACCGCTTTTAATTTTATCCGAATAAATAAAAATATTTTTCTTCACTTCAATAAAAGTAAAAGTGCATCTTCAAGAAATTTTTTAATGCGAACCATTTTTATTTGTGATGGATTCGATTTCCAGCTGAACAAAATTATTTGCTTGAACTCGGGGAAAAAAGATGTATACTCATCGATAAATTTCCAATTAGAATTATTACCGACTAATCGAACAAAAGTTTTTACCAAGAGTGGTGAAACTATTTTGAACCAGACATAAATTAAAACAATCGCTCTTGCTAACATTGAAATTACATCGATAAACTTGATTTTGCTTAGGCCGGGATTTAAGTATGTAACAAAAGCAACAACAAGAAGAATAAAGAGAAGAATTATCCTTGAAGGTTTCCTGTACCATTTTTTCTTTTTAGTTAATGAATTTTCTTCTTTAAAATTCTTATCATTATGAATAATGTAATTTTTTCTTATGACTTCTAACCTGCTCTCGTTCCTTCTTAAAAAGTCAGGTAAATGAATCGCCAGGCGTGCAAATAATATTGCACCAGAAAGATGAAGGAGAAAATACACTGTAATCAAAACTAAACTCATACTAAAGTTTTCACCAAGATTTAGTCCAATAATTCTCGAAAGGTAAAGAGTTAATTCATCAAGAGAATACCAGAATGTCATTCCAAAAATCAATGTAGTAACGATAATTTTTTGTGATGCCGACCAGAGAGCTGATAAGAAACTTAAAATAAAAATTGCAAGTGGACGATTTTTTATAAAAGAAAATATCAGATATGCAAAAAATCCCTGAATAAAAACTGCTAAGTAAGCAGTGAATGGTGTATTTGGTGAAATCATAAATTTTATAACTATAACTATCGATGTAACTTTCAAAATATCTTTTTTTGATTTCGAAACATCTGAAATCAATGAAAGAAATATCACAGCAAAACCGCCAAGAATAAGTCCAGTAAAAGGTATTTTAAAAGCATGAAGCATTCCTCCTAAAACCGATTCACTGAATGCCCATAGAGCAGTATATTTTTGACGAAGTTTATACTGATGTTTTAATTCAATCTCGTTATCCATCTTTAAAATATTTTTTCAAAAATATTGAATTCTACTATTAGTTCGGGGAGAAAATCTGGTAGTTTATTGAAAGTAGTATTGAGCAATTTCGTTTTTCAAGATTTTGATAAGATATTCAAATTGAGCTCTATAGTTATCACGATATTCTTTCACTGTTAGATTTTCATCGTAAACTTTTAGATACTCGTAATAATTTTTTATCTCATCACCTTCAAGTAAATCGTAGGCAATATCTGTAAGTGCTTCTCTAAACATAGTCAAGACACGGTCTGAATATTTTTTCTTTTTTTTACTGAGTTGTTCAAGTTTTTTCTCAACTCTCCTCAAAGACAACAAAATTCCTTCTCTCACAAGGAATTGAACTTCGGGATCAGGGATTACATTGAATTCAATTTTTTGTGCAGCTGTTAATTCAAATTTAATTTTAAGTGCAAGGGAATTTACTGGTAAAACTGGTGAATATTCTGTGAATTCATCAAGTGATTTAAAAATCTCATCTATCCAGCCGTTGATATAATTATTATCAGGAAATTTTTGAACTCCAAGGACAATCAATTCATCTTGAGGGATTATGGTGAATTTAGACTTCTCATCAAAATTTTTTAATGAAATATATTCTGTATCCAGTCGTGTAAATATTTTGTATTTATCTGGATTAGCTCTCCTTATTTCCTTCAAAATTTTTGCAAAGAGTGGATCGAGTTCACTGTATTTTCGAGCAATTGTTTGATAAATAGATTGATCTATTATTCTATTAACAAAATTTGTTGCTTCCTCTTCATCTTTGATAGGTGGTTCCCAGTTAACAAAAGAATTTCTTAAATATTCAAGATAATCTGATTCATTCTGGCTGAGAAGATTTGAAATAGATTCGAGAGCAATATCATCCATTGATATTTCATTTCTTTCAAGTGAAAAATATTTCAAACGAGAGAAAAAGCGTATTCTCATCCTTGCCACCTCAATTAGAATTTCGAAGAGGTGGTTTTTTTCCAATTCGGTAGGTTGACCGAGCAAAACATTATTAAGTATATCGTAAATTCTTTTTTCTCTCAATTCTTTGTCCTCTTATACTTCAAATTATCGGTAAAAGATAATAATTGTCAAAGACCGTTATGCTTTCTTTTACTTCATTTTTTTTAATGTCTAAATTAAATTGGATTAAATTTTATAAGATTATATCCAAATTTTTTTGTATAATATTTATTGAGAGAGAGTTTTTATGATAAAATCACTTACGATTAAAGATTATATCCTGATCGATAAAATAACAGTGCATTTTGAATCGGGACTTAATATTATTACTGGCGAAACTGGCGTTGGGAAATCTATAATAATAGATGCAATGAATTTATTAATTGGTGAAAAAGCTTCGACAGATTTGATTCGTTCCGGAGCCGAGAAAGCAATTGTTGAAGGAATTTTTGATGTGAGTGATAATCAAAATGTAATTAATTTTTTAGGAGAAAATAATTACGATATTAACGACGAGTTAATCATAAGGCGAGAAATTTCGAGAAAAGGAACATCGAGAAGCTTTATTAATGATTCACCGGCTTCTCTTAATCATCTCAAAGAACTCGGTAAATTCATAATTGATTTGCACGGTCAACATGAACATCAATCACTCCTGAGAACAGAAACGCATATTCAGCTTCTCGACAATTTTGGAAATCTCGAAAAGCTAATTGAAGAATACAGAGAACATTATTACAAGCTCAAAAAACTATTTGAAAAACTCGACAAGTTAAAATCATTTGAACATACATCGAAAGAGAAAAAAGATTTATACGAATTTCAAGCGAAAGAAATAGACGCAATCAATCCAAAACCAAATGAGATAGAAGAACTCCAGACAAAACTTAACATATTAGAAAACAGTGAACGTCTTTATGAATCAACTTCTCGTATCTATGAGACTCTTTATGAATCAGAATTTGCTGTTTATGATCAATTGATTAAAGTCAGAAATTTAATTGATGACCTTTCAAAGATTGATAAAATTTTTCATGAGCTAAAAAGTGAAATTTCTTCGGCAATCTCAATTGTAGATGAAATTGCGAAATTCATTCAAAGCTACAACTCCAGAATCGAATTTAATCCTGAACTCCTGGAAGAATATCGTGAAAGATTAGGAAGTTTAATGCTTCTTGCAAAAAAATATGGCGGGACACTTGAGGCTGTGATTGAACATCGTAATAAAATTGAGAAGGAATTACAACTCGTTGAAAACTTTGAAGAGGAAATTCAAAAGATTCAAGAAGAAATCGAGATAGAAACAAAATTGTGCAGTGATGCTGCCATAAGATTATCAGAAAAACGAAGAGAAGTTGCACAAAAAATTAGTAAGTCTATTGTTTCAATTTTGAAAGAGCTCGGTCTTAACAATGTTGAATTCGATGTAGTTTTCAAAAATAAAAAGACAGAAAATCCAAAAGCATTTGTTAAGCTTGGTAATGAATATTATGAAGCGGGACCAAATGGTTTTGATAACGTTGAGTTTTTCATTTCCACAAATCCAGGTGAAGAATTAAAACCACTCGCAAAAGTTGCATCCGGTGGTGAGATATCACGAATTATGCTTGCACTCAAAACAATTCTTGCTAAATCAGATAAATTGCCTTTAATGGTTTTCGATGAGATTGATGTTGGAATTAGTGGAAGAATTGCTCAGAAAGTAGGAAAGGCTTTGAGAAATCTTTCAGAATTTCATCAGATAATTACGATTACACATCTTCCACAGATTGCAGGATTTTCAAACGCTCATTTTGTAGTAGAAAAAAAGATTAAAGATGGAAAGGCTGTTACAACTATTCGAAAATTGAAAGAAGAAGAAAAAGTTTATGAAGTGGCAAAGCTAATAAGTGGAGAAGAAATTACTCCAGCATCAATTGAAAATGCAAAAGAATTGATTTATAACTCAAATTAAACTGAATGAGATCATTGAAAGAATTTTTTACAAAATTGAATTCATTCACTCCAAAAAGATTAACTAATCTTCAAATTTTTATATTTCAATTCATAATTGCTCTAATTATTTTTCAACCATACATAACAAATGAGTTCTGGGCAGACGATTACTTTTTTGTCTCAATTCTAAAGTCTAAAGAAATCAAATATCCAGTTGCAGGTTTCTGGTCGATAGATATACAGGATTATGATACATTCCAGAATTTATGGTGGAAAGATGAAAATGTAAAAGCAAAATTTTTTAGACCAATCCCATCAATCTTTTTCAGTGTGATTTACTGGATAAACAAAAGTTACGCTGCTTTGATATTGCACTTTTTTTCAATCTTACTTCATTCACTTGTTGCGTTATCTGTTTTTCTTGTTCTATTTAAGTTTTCAAAAATTTATAGTGTTTCTTTTCTTGCTTCCATAATTTTTCTGATATCTGAAGACCACTCGATGACAGTAGGCTGGATTTCAACAAATACAGATTTGTTTGCTGTCTTATTCATTAATCTCGGTTTATATTACCATGTTAAATTTAGAGAGACAACTTTAATTCGTCATAGAAGATTGTCAAAGCTATTTATGATTTTAGCTTTATTGAGCAAAGAAACTGCCATTATTGGACCGGTGGCAATTATTCTTTATGAGTTTATTTTACTGGAATCGCAAAGTGGTGAGAGAAATATTTTTAAGAGACTTTACAAGAAATTAATACTTCTAATTAAGAATGAGAGTTATTGGCGTTTTCATTTCCTTTTGATTTTTGTATTTCTCATTAGTTACAAAATTTTTGGCTTCGGTATTAACAATTTAATGTATATCGATCCATTCAGGCATCCTGTAATGTATTTTAAAAATGTTGTTACTGGACTTCCAACAATGCTTACAGGCTTGCTTACAAATATTCCTTTTGGTCTCATTCTGTTTGAATCAAAATATACTTACATATTTATGGGGATTGGTATTTTCCTTTACTTTATTTTGTCAATCAATCTTTTCCCCTACTGGAAAACGAGAATGGTTCACTACAGTTTTCTACTTTTTACCATTTCTTTGCTTCCACAATTAATAACAATTCCATCGGAAAGATTAATTTATTTTCCTTTTGTGTTCGGGAGTTTTTTAATTGCCTATTTAATATTGAACGCTTTTCCTTTTAAGAAAATATTCCTCCCCTCAAATCCTGATGGACTTAAATACATCGGTAATTTGACTGGTTATTATTTAATATTATCATCAATTGTTTTTGCTCTATATCTAAGCTTTTACTATCCATCGGAATACAAAAAGGAATTCAGAAAAATAACCGATCTGGTAAATGAAACAAGTAAATTCATTACTAATGAAACCAGAAGCATTTTTTATCTAACCACACCTTCTATCTTTCATACATTTTACTTAAATGATATAACCCGATATCAAACCAATGACAAAATTGATGTCTATCCTCTTTCAAGTTTTAACGGAGATTTAAGAATAAAAAAACTTGATGAAGAAACAATTTTACTTGAGACAAATTCTCGAGGCTGGTTAGACAATATATTTGCGAAAATTGCACGTGTCTATTCCAGGTTTGAAGTTGGAAAAAGATATGAGACTAAAGATTTTACATCTACTATTCTTAAAACAACACTTGATGGTAAAGATGTTTTATCTGTTAAATTCACATTTAAATTATTTCTGAATTCTCCAGAATATCTTTTTGTATATCACAATGGTAAACAGATTTCTAAACTCAACCCGGACACATTGATATATAATCACTGGTATTTATTAAGAAAAGAGCTTCAATCACTTTACTAATCAGGAGAGGTACAATTGAATCCGTTTTCAATTTATGTTCATATTCCATTCTGTAATCTTAAATGTAATTACTGTGATTTTTATGTTGTCATAAAACACGACAAAAAAAATCCTCTGTTATATTCTCTACTCAGGGAGATTGACTATTTTTCTGAAATCTATCAAGATAAAGGTTACTTGCAAACAATTTATTTTGGAGGTGGAACACCTTCAATTGTCGAGCCATCATATCTGGCACAAATAATTAATAAGCTGACAAAGATTTTTAAGCATCCAGAAGATATTGAGATAACAATCGAATCAAATCCAAACACAATTGATGAAGCTAAACTCAAAGAGTTTTTAGCTATTGGAATAAATAGACTGAGCATTGGCGTTCAATCTTTTAATGATGACGATTTAAAGTATCTTACTCGTGACCATGATAGAAATACTGCTCTTCAAAGTATTGAAGCTGCAGCCAGAGCTGGATTTGAAAACATCAATATTGATTTAATGTTTTCAATTCCCGGTCAAACTTTAGATGATTGGAAAGAAAATCTTCGTATAGCAGTTCAACTACCAATCAAACACATTTCAGCTTACAGTCTAACACTTGAACCTGGAACAAGTCTTTATTATCAATCAAAAAGAGGACTTATCTATTTACCATCAATTGAACAAGATGCGGATATGTATGAATTTACAATGGATTTTTTACCTGAAAATGGATTTGTCCAGTATGAAGTTTCGAATTTTTCAAAACCTGGATATGAATCAATTCACAATCTGAATTACTGGTATCGTATCAATTATCTCGGATTTGGTCCATCTTCACATTCTTTGTGGGATAACAGACGCTGGCATAATTATAGAAATATTTCAAAATACATCGATACAGTTAATCAAAATAGAAATGCAATTAAAGATGAAGAATTTCTGAATCCAACTGAAATTTACAATGAAAGAATTTATCTCGGATTAAGAAGCCGTGGAATTAATCTTAAACAACTTGAAGAGGAATTCAACATAAATTTACTCAAGCATGAAGAACGATTTTTTAATGAATTGCTTAAAAACGGATTCTGCATAATTGAAAATGATATGCTCAGACTTACCAAGAAAGGTTATCTTCTTGTTGATGAAATTTGTGAACAACTAATGCTGTAAAAACATAGAGAGTATATTTTATGAAAAAATTAAAAATCAAATTACACACTCAGATTATTCTCGGGCTAATTTTAGGAGCAATATTCGGTGGAATTTTTCACATCAATAAAAATGAAATTGAAATAACTTACATTGAAAATAAATCTACAATTAGTGAAACCATCAAATTTGACATCATTGAATTTTTAATTGCAGGAGAGAAAGAGATTTTCAAAGACCAAACAAATCTCCTCCAGCGATTCAATCAACTCACGCCTGAGCAAAAAACAAATCTGATTGTTGTCACAAAGGATAAGTCATTTCGTCAGGTAAAAGAAATCAAAAAAGTCCAGACTATAGCCACACAAATTAAACCAATTGGAACTATTTTTATTAATCTCTTAAATATGATTGCAATTCCTCTTGTTCTTTCTTCTCTAATTGTTGGAGTTGCAAGTCTTGGCAATCTAAAAAAACTTGCAAGAATTGGAAGCAAAACAATTTTTCTTTATATCTTAACAACAATCATTGCAATTTCTATTGGACTCTTACTCGGAAATTTAATTCAACCAGGCAAAAAACTTAATCCTCAAACAAAAGAAGAACTTGTTGCAGCATATCAAACAGAGCTTTCTCAAAAAGTTCAGACAAGAATTGAGTTTAGCTTAACTGATCAAATTGTAAATTTAGTTCCTCGAAATGTTTTCAAAGCAATGGTTGATGCTGAGATGTTGCAAATCGTTTTCTTTGCTTTAATGGTTGGCATATCACTAACCGTCTTATCACAAACAAAAGCAGAACCTGTAATAAAAATCTTTGATGGCTTTAGCGATGCAATGATTAAAATGGTTGATATCATTATGAAAATCGCTCCAATCGGTGTCTTTGCATTAATATCTGCAACAGTTGCAGAGTTTGGATTTGAAATACTTGGAACACTTGGATGGTACATTTTTACTGTTCTTGCTGGATTGATAATTCACACAATTTTCGTTTATAGTGGACTTGTAAAATTTTTCGGGAAATTAAAACCATCTATATTTTTCAAAGGAATTAGAAGAGCTCAGATTGTCGCATTTACAACGAGTTCAAGTGCTGCAACTTTACCTGTGAATATGGAATGTTGCGAAGAAAATTTAGGTATTTCAAAAAGCATTACAAGTTTCACTCTTCCACTTGGTGCAACAATTAATATGGATGGTACAGCTTTATATCAGGGAGTTGCCGCAATTTTCATTGCTCAGGTTTTTGGAATGAATCTTACAATCTTCGACCAGCTAACAATCATTTTTACTGCTGTACTTGCATCAATTGGTACTGCACCAGTTCCGGGAGTTGGAATCATTATGCTTTTAATTATTCTGAAATCAGTTCATATTCCTGAAATTGGAATTGCATTAATTTTAGGTGTCGATAGAATTCTCGATATGTGTCGAACTGTTACAAACATCACAGGTGATGCTGCAGTAAGTACTGTGATTGCTCGTTCAGAGAATCAACTTTCAAAAGTCGATTTGAGCGAAGCTTAAACAAAGGAGGTAAAATGGAACTTGGACTGAAAGGCAAAAATGCTCTTGTTACTGCATCAAGTAAAGGAATTGGAAAAGCCTGTGCAGAAGCACTTGCATCGGAAGGTTGTAACGTTATGATTTGCTCAAGGAATGTTGCTGACTTGATGCAGGTATCACAGGATTTAATTCAAAATTATGGAACAAACATTCAATGGTTTCAATGTGATTTGAGAATTAAAGAAGAAATAGAAGCTCTCGTAAAAGAGACTTTTAGAGCTTTTGGTACAATTGATATCGTTGTAAATAATTGTGGAGGTCCACCATCAAATAATATTTTTAAAATTTCTGAAGAGGACTGGAACAATGCTTATCAGGAAATTCTATTATCAGTAATTCGAATATCAAATCTTGTTATTGACTCGATGAAACAAAATAATTTTGGAAGAATTATTAATATTACATCAGTAGCTGTCAAACAACCAATCCAAAGACTTGTGCTTTCTAATTCACTCCGGAATGCAGTTCTTGGTTATGCAAAAACTTTATCAAATGAAGTTGCACCATTCAACATCACAGTAAACAATGTTGCACCGGGTTACACATTAACTAAAAGAGTGTATGACCTTGCTGTTGAACAGGCAAAAATTTCTGGAAAAAGTCATGAAGAAATTCTAAAAAGTTATACTCAGGATATTCCAATGGGAAGACTTGGCAAACCTGAAGAAATTGGAAATTTAGTTGTGTTTCTTGCGTCTGAAAAAGCAAGCTACATTACTGGACAGACAATCTATATCGATGGTGGATATATTAAATCAATTTAATTCTATTTGCTTCTTGACTAAAATTTTCACCGTGCACTTATGAACAAAAAATCCTGGATTGAAAAACTTAACAACTCCAAAGATTTACCACAGATTAAAATCTTCACCGAAGAACAAATCAAAAAATTAAAATCACGATGGAATGTAAAGGCAGGCGACACCATGATAATTCCATCACCACTTGAAGTCAATCAACTTATGAAAAAAATTCCTAAAGGTAAGCTTATAACAATTAATGAAATCAGAAATATTCTTTCAAAAAAATACAACACAACAATTGCATGTCCAATTACCACAGGAATATTCGCATGGATTTCTGCCAATGCAGCTGAAGAAGAACTCAAAATGGGTAGAAAAAGAATTACACCTTACTGGAGGACATTAAAATCGAATGGCGAAATAAATCAGAAATATCCTGGTGGAATCAAAAAGCAAATAAAAATGCTTGAGAAAGAAGGCTTTGAAATTATATGTAAAGGAAAAAGATTTTATGTGAAAGATTATGAAAGATATCTTGTAAAAAATTTAGAATTATAAAGACACTTATTAGCTCATCATAAATTCCGAAAGACCATTCTAATTCAATATTATCAGATTAATTGTAAAAACTAAAACAAATCAACCGATTTCAACTCTATTACTCAATTCATCAATATCATCTGATTTTCTTGGAAAATGTTCCGACAAAATCTCACCACATTTTCTGATTACATGAATTATACCTTCATAAAAATTTTTATTTCTAAAATAATTTTCTGTTGATTTTGCCAGTTCATCCCAGAAACTCTGAGGTAGTTTCTCTGTTATACCAGAATCGGGAAGAATATAAAATTCACGATCCAGCAATAATAAAAAGAAGAGAATTCCACTTTTATCTCTGGTATTACTCATACCAAGACGATGGAATTCTCGAATTGCCAGGTCACGGATTGATTTATTTTTTTCAAAAAATCCACGACCTTTTTTGATAGAGACTTTCAGCTCACCGGAAGTTTTTTGTTCCTGTTTTTTTATTTCTTCCGATATCTTTTCTAACTCTACTTCAGAAAGAATTTTATATATGAAATTTTTTGAAATCATTCGAGATAGTATTTATTGATAATTTTGCCATTTTCAAATTCATAAACAATAGGTACACCAGTAGGAATGTTGAGTTCAAGAACCTGTTCTTTAGTTAATCCATCAAGATACATAACCAGTGCTCTCAAAGAATTTCCGTGAGCTGTTACAAGTACATTCAAACCTGCATCAATATCTGGTTTGATTTTGTTTATGAAGTAAGGAATAACTCGATCAGCTGTATCTTTTAGACTTTCACTTATTCCATCGGGATTCAATGGAGTTACATCTTTTGGTGGTGCAATATCATAACTTCTTCGCCAGAGATGAACCTGTTCTTTTCCATATTTCTGGGCGGTCTCTTCTTTGTTAAGTCCCTGAAGTGCACCATAATGCCTTTCATTTAAAGCTTTATCTCGCTCAACAGGAACATCTAATTTACCAGCAACTTCCATTGCAATTAAATCAGTATCAATTGCTCGTTTTAGTACAGAAGTATATCTTTTATCGATTTGAATATTTTTGAGTTTTTCACCTGCTTTACGGGCTTCTTCTTCTCCCCTCTGACTAAGAGGAACATCAACCCAGCCTGTGAAACGATTCTCAAGATTCCATTGTGATTCACCATGTCTGAGTAAGATTAACTTGCTCATAATTTAATTTTACTCCTCAAATTTTTTCAAAGTTATTGATAAAAATTTTGTTGTTCAATTAACATAAGACAAACGTTTCTTTCAAAACGAGTTACTATCATTCACCGTTTAATCTATCATCTGGATTAAAGAAAAGTATGTTTAGATTATATTCAATTATTACTCTATCTTTTTTTAAATTGAATAAAAAATTTTGAGGTAGTGAAATGAAAATGTATTTCCTCTTAATCACGCTTTTCCTATCACACATTTTAATTGCTCAGCAGAAGCATTTTACTCTTGAAGATCAGTTTAAGCTTGAGTATCCATTTTCAATTTCAATTTCACCTGATGGTAAATTCACAGCTTTCAATATTAGAAAACCTGAATTTGAAAAAACAAAATGGGTCAGTCAGATTTATCTTTTGAATAACCATACAAAAAAGATTAAACAATTAACAAATCATCCAGCAGGAGCAGGTACGTTCTCTTTCTCACCAGATGGAAAATATATTTATTTCATCTCAACAAGAGAGTTTCAAGATAAGTCGAATAAACTAATAAAGGGAGAAAGACAGCTCTGGAGAATTAATGTTGAAGGAGGAGAAGCTGAACATTTTCTTCGACTTCCAAATGGAGTAGATGAATTTACTTTTTCAAAAGATGGAAGATATTTAGCTCTTATTTCTGATGAAGAAATATCAGATAGTCTGAAGAAAATTCAGGAAGAAAATGAAAGAACGAAGAACGATGAAATTGTATATCCAAAAGAAAATCCTAAAAAAGAAATCTGGTTATTTGATTTTTCAAAAAATGAGCTTAAAAAAATTTTCAAGGGAGATGCTGGAATTACTAATCTAAAATTTTCAGCAAAAGGTTCTTTTCTTTTATATCAATCGAATTATACTGGTGAATACAACGACGAACAACACTACGATATTTTCAAATTAACTCTTGATGGAAAATCAACTCAATTGACAAATTTCGATGGTCCTGAAACTGAACCACAAACTTCTTCAGATGAAAAATATCTTTCCTTTATCTCCCAAACTGTTCCTGATATTGAATTTGCCGAAACTGATGTCGAACTCCTTGATTTATCAACGAATACAAGAATAAATCTCACCAGAGAATTCAATCTATCAATCATATCATATATCTGGCATCCAGTAGAAAACCAAATTTTCGCACTTGTAAACGAAGGTTATACAACAACAATATATCAGATTAATGTTGGCAAAAAGAGTATCACAAAGCTTATCAGCGATGAAGTAGTTTTGAGTAATTTACAAATTTCATCAGATGGAAAATTATTTTTCATTTATGAAAATGGAGAGAAATTAAAAGAAGTTGGCAGATATGAAAAAAATAAAGTAGAATTATTAACTGACTACTCAAATCAATTGAAAAATTATAAGACAAGTTTACCGGAGGTTTTCAATTTTCAATCATATGATAAAAAATTCAAAATAGAGTCAATGTTAATCAAACCAGTAGATTTTGATTCAACAAAAAAATATCCTTTAATACTTTGTGTTCATGGTGGACCTTACAGTGCATTCAAAAAAACTTTTTTGCAGAGTTATCCAATGCAGGTTTACGCTAACGAAGGATTTGTTGTGGTCGCTCCAAATGTCAGAGGAAGTGCAGGATATTCTGATGAATTTGGTCAATCCAATCGATACGATTTGGGTGGTAGAGATTTCCTTGATGCAATGCAATCTGTAGATGAAGTAATTAAAATGGGATTTGTTGATTCATCAAAAATGGGAGTTATTGGTGGAAGTTATGGAGGTTATTTAACTAACTGGATAATTTCTCAAACCAATAGATTTTCTGCGGCAGTTTCTATGTATGGAATTTTTAGTTTCTTCACAGATTTTTCAAATTCATGGCAACCAGTTTTTGAAAAAATGTATTTTGGTTATTACTACTGGGAAAGACCAATTGATTCAAATCATTTGTGGGTAAGCCGTTCACCAGCATTTTATGTTAAGAACATTCAAACTCCTGTCTTGATTCTTCAGGGTGATAGTGATCAGTACACCAATCTGGCAAATTCACAAGAAATGTATCAGGCATTAAAGATTCTTGGCAAAACGGTCGAGTTTGTTGTTTATCCCCGAGAAGGACATGGTATCAGAAATGAGCCTCAACATTATTTAAATATGTTAAAGCGAGGATTGAACTGGTTTAAAAAATATCTGAAAGAAAAATGATTTCGAAAGTTATTTAAAATTTACTGGAGATTAAATTCAATTTTTAGCTATCAATTGAAGTGAAGAATACTGGAATTCAAAAATCTCTTGAGGGATGATTTCTATTTTTTTGTATAAGTTATAACGATACTTAGTTTCATTTTCTTTTGATTATTCTGATATCGCCACCAGTAGTTTTGCATTCAATTCTTGGTTCTTTTTTATTTACTTCTCCTTGAAGTTTAGATGATTTTCTTTCATAGACATTTGTTAGATCGAATTCGTTGTAAATGTCTCCACCAATAGTAGTTGCATAGAAAAAACCTTCAAAGGATGGGTCAAGAATTAGTTTAATATCCCCTCCAACTGTACTGGCTTTTATTCCTTTATTTTCACCAGAAAGGTCAACAGCAATATCACCACCTGTAGTTTTTGCTGTAACATTTCCATTCTTTGATTGAATTCGAATATCTCCACCTGTTGTAGAACAATTGACATCGCCATTGATATCTTCAACTCGAATATCACCACCACTGGTGAATGTTTTTACGCTTCCCTTTATTTTTTTCAATAGAATGTCACCGCCACTTGCTGTTATGTTTACTTCACCTTCAACTCCCTCAATCTTAATGTCTCCCCCGAATGTTTTAATCTTTACATTACCAGATAAATTTTTAAGGTAAACATTACCACCACCTGAATAGATATCAAGGTTATAATTTTTAGGAATGATTAAATCATAATCAACATAAACACTCTTTGAAAACAAACTCCAGAATGATTTAATATTTTTAACTTTTATTTTTATTCCATCATGTATTTCCGAATAGAGTAAATCCAATCTTTCAAGAGCTTCTTGATCTCCATAAATCTTAATTCTCACTTCAGGTTTATCAGTAGTATAAATTCTAACATCACCACCAGCACCTTCAAAAATCAGTGTTTTGCCAGGTTGAGTTTTAAAAGTTTTATCTACTATTACATCGCTTAATAAAAACAGATTAATTATGTCTGGACTCCCCGCTTTCAAAAAAGAGTTAAGCAAGAAAATAAAAAAAATTGTTTTTGATAAATTCATCATTTTATTACCAGAATTTTTCTAATATTTACGATTACGTACTTATTAAGTTACGAAAGTCAAACAATTAAGTTTTTAATTTTTTTTATAATTTAAAATAGAAATACCAGGGGAAAAAAATGAAACAAATCTTCATAATTATAACTATCGCATTTCTATTCATTAAACTATCACCTGAAGATATAATTTCACAATCAAATAATAGGAGTATTAAAATGGCTATAACAGTTGAAAGTCCAGCATTCAAATACGGCGAATTCATCCCATCAATTTATACCTGTGATGATATAAACATATCACCTCCACTAAAATGGAGTGGAATTCCAGAAGGAACAAAATCAATAGCCTTAATTTGTGATGACCCTGATGCACCAATTGGAGACTGGGTCCATTGGGTTTTGTATAATATTCCTCCCACTACAAATGAATTGAAGGAAAACATTCCAGCTGAAAAAATATTGAAAGATGGCTCTATCCATGGATTAAATGACTGGAAAAAATATGGTTATGGTGGACCATGTCCACCTTCTGGTGTGCACAGATATTATTTTAAAATTTTTGCCCTTGATGTGAAACTTAATCTTAATCCTGGAGCAACAAAAAAACAGTTACTCGATGCAATGCGAGGTCATATTCTGGCTCAAGGCGAATTGATAGGTAAATATCAAAGAAAGAAATGAATTAAAACGCATAATACTAAAAATCGAATACGATAAGTTCTGATAAATCATATATCCAGGTAAAAGTAAAATCAAAAAATCTCCAGTTCTAAAAATCTATAATTAAACCCAGATAAGTTTTTCTTATAAAATTCTTAACTTGATTTAAATATTTTTTAAAAATTATTTCAAAGGAGAAATAGATGAAAAATATCTTAATGGAAAAAATTCAACAGGCTATTCAAATTTTGAACGAATTAAAAATTGATATGTGGCTAACTTATGTTCGAGAGACGGAAACTATTCGTGACCCTTCGCTTGATTTAATTCTCGATACAAATTGCACCTGGAATTCAGCGTTTATTATAACCTCAAATGGAGATACAATTGCAATTGTTGGAAGTCTTGATGCAGCCAATATTATATCAAAAAACCTATTCAAAGAAGTAATTAGTTATGTTCAGGGCATTGAGGAGGATTTATTAAAAGTACTAAATCGTTATAATCCACAAAAAATTGCAATCAATTACTCACGACATAACAATCTGGCTGATGGATTAACTTTTGGGATGTATCTTGATTTAACGGGTAAACTTGAGGACACACCATTTTTCACACGATTAATCTCTTCAGAAGAATTAATTACACGCTTGCGAGGAAGAAAATCTCCTACAGAAATTCAAGTAATGAAAGAAGCTGTAAGAATTACACTTGAGATATTCGAAGAGACAGGCAAATTTATTAAACCAGGAATCTCAGAAAAACAAATTGCCGACTTCATCTTAAATGAAGTGAAAAAAAGAGGACTGGAAACCGCATGGAATGTAGAGTATTGTCCATCAGTCTTTACTGGACCGGATACAGCTGGAGCTCATGCTGGACCAACTGATCGGTTGGTTCAACCCGGCCATGTTTTAAACATTGACTTCGGAATAAAATACAAAGGATATTGTTCAGATTTACAACGCACATGGTATATTTTACGTGATGATGAGATTGATGCACCACCGGAAGTTAAAAAAGGATTTAATGTCATTGTTGAAGCCATTCAAAAAGCTGCTGATTTTATGAAACCAGGTGTAACAGCTTATGAAGTCGATGCAATCGCCAGAAATTTTATCATTGAAAATGGTTATTTAGAATATCCTCATGCTCTTGGTCATCAGGTTGGGAGAAAAGCCCACGATGGTGGAGTAGTTCTCGCACCAAGATGGGAAAGATATGGAGATCTTCCATACAAGAAAGTTGGTATTGATGAAGTTTATACACTTGAACCAAGACTTACGATTGCTGACTATGGAATTGCAACTATCGAGGAAGAAATTGTGGTCAGAGAAAATGGAATAGAATTTTTATCAACGCCTCAGAAAGAATTATATCTCATCAGATCATAATTTGAGCATTTTAAGATTTCCAAGATAGGTCACCAGTTTTGGATCTTTAAGCATCATTAGTTTCTGAGTGATCTCCTGCATTCTTTGAACGGATTGCTGAATAAGTTTTAGATCATCTTCGATTTCATCGAAATTTTTATTTTGAATATTTCTCTTTAATGAAATCAAAGCCATATTTACAGCACTCAAAGGATTATTCATTTGATGGCCAAGTGTAGCAGCCATCTCAAGAAGAGCTTTTTCATGTTCAAGCTGTCTTAATTCCTGCTGCAAGTCATATATTCTTAACCCACTTCGAATACGAGCAAGTAATTCTTCATTCTCAACAGGTTTAGTAATGTAATCATCGGCTCCAGTATCGAGACCAACAACTTTCTCTTGAGTAGAAGTCTTGGCAGTAATCATAATGAAGTAAATATGTTTTAGGTCAGGATTAGATTTTATTCGTGAACATAATTCAGCACCATCCATCTCAGGCATATTCCAATCTGCCAAAATTATCTCTGGTTTAAAATTTGTCATTGTGTTAAGAGCATCAATACCATTTTCAGCTGTTTGAACTTCATAGTTATTTACAGTCAATAACCGCTCAAGAAGGTATCTTGTGTGTTCTTCATCTTCTACAATTAAAATATTTCGTTTAACCATCTCAGCTTATATAACCTTTAATTAAATTTATAAATTCGTAATAATTCGTAATTGGTTTCTTAATACATTCTTCTGCTTTACTCTCTTTAAGGATACGGCTTATATCATCATCGCCCGCATAAGCCGTTACTACAATAACAGGAATCTTCTTCAGATTTTCATCATTCTTAATCAATCTTGAAAGAAAAATCCCATCAATTTTTTTCTTGTTGTAATATGTATTATCAAGACTGACATCCATAATGACAAGATCAATTTCATCATTTTTCAATAAACTTAAAATTTTATGAGCATCATCAGATACAACTGTATCGAAATTACCAAGTCGTTTCAAAATTAATTCGAATAGTTCTACATTAAACGGGTCATCCTCAACTATTAGAATCTTTGGCATAATTAATTACTTTCGCAAATTGACTTGAACGTTTCGGGATTGAAATCATTATCTCATAAACATTAGTTGAATAATTCATTACAAAAGAACAAGCATTAACATTAAATAAACTTTTAATTCGAACAAATTTAATATTAGTATTAACCTCTAACAAATCATTTAAATCATTTTTAAACGATTTGAGATTTGATTTTAAATTTATATTTAACCTGAATTCATCCTCATTCGTCGTTAATTCAACTTCATTTATACCAAGTGAATTTAATTCAAGAAACATTAACAAGAAAGCATGAACAAAAACCTCATAGTTACCAAAGACTCTGGATTTAGAAGGTTTCTCCAATTTTATTTTGAAATCTTTCATCACATCAATTAATTGAAGATAGTCCAGAATATCTATTATCAATTTTTCAAATTCGATATAGTTCGGTTTTCGATTAGTCGTTATAATTTTTGAAAGTTCAGAAAGAGATTTTATTGTCTTAGAAAATTCAGGTATCTCCCTGTCTAAAATTTCAAAAACTTTATCTACTCTTTGATCTTTTTTGTCTATCAATTTTTCTAAAAGATTAAAGGCACTTAATAAAACCTGCGTCCTGTTTTTGAGACTATGAAATGACTTCAGACAAATTTGACCAACGGTTGAGTAATTAAAATCTTTATTAATTACTCCCATTTCCCTGTTTATAATTTCTTTCAATTCATCATTTTGTTTTTTTATCACTGTTCTTAATAAAACCTGGCCAATTAAATTGAATATCATTTCTAAAATTGAAAAAGAGCGATTAAATAAATCTATATCTTCTTCACGAATTTCAAGTAAGAAAATAACATGCTCATTTTCAGAACCAAGCACCGGGATTACAATTATTCTTTTCTTTGAATTCTTTATATTATTTTCTGGATTTATAATGGTTAAGCTTCTTCTTTCTTGAATTGCAAGTTTGATTACCCCCGTATGATTCAGGTAGTCAACTAATTCATTTTTGAAATGTAACGATTTTTCAAACAGGACTTTATTGTCCTGATGAACGATTAAAGAGTAACCTTGAAACTTAATATTACTTTGAAGTTTATTTATTACCTGGTCTATTAAATCTTCTATTTGTGTATGGTTCTTTAAAATATCGTTTATCTCATTTACCAAATAAAATAATTCGTTATTCGAATTGAGGTTCGTAAAATATACCTGATTCGAATTAAGATCTCTATTCCTGATCTGTAATTCCTTTTCAATAAAACTTTTTGAATTTAAGCTTATATTGTTCATCACTCTTTACTTTAAATTAAATTCATTGACTTTATAAGAATGGACACATTGTTAATCAAATCAAAGAGATAACTTTCATCAGGAATCTTCAAGATTTCAATTACTGATTTATCAAGTGGCTCATCTTCAGAACTCAACAAATATTGAGGAGCTTCTTTGGATGCAATAAAATCAGCAAGATGTACAATCGCTACTAATTTCGTATTAGAATTAGCCTGTGATGGTGAATGATGAAATTTAATTGCATCAATTAAAGAATCCGGGAAAAACCATTTTGTTGCAACTTCAGCTCCAATGTCAGAATGAGTCTTACCTAAAATTAATTTTTCTGCTCTGGTTTGATTCAATTTCCGATAAAATTTCATTTCACTGATGAGTGTGAACTCTTTATTCATATAACGATGTATAACAGCAATGCCTATATCATGTAATAGCCCTGCAACAAAAGCTTCATTTCTTACTGGATAATCAAAATCATTTGCCAGTAATTGAGCAATATATCCACACACATATGAATGTTTATTGAATGCATCAGCAATAAAATATCTATCTTTATCTTCAAGAGTTGAATTAATAATTGAGAAACCAATAACCAGATCTTTTACAGCCTCGAAACCAAGAATTGAGATTGCCATTTCAATTGTTGAAATCTTTTTCGAGAAACCATAAACAGGAGAATTGGCAAGTGCTAAAATTCTTGCAGACAAAGAATGATCCTTATTGATAACTTCCGAAAGCTTTTTTACACTTAGATTGCTATCCATCAAAGCAGAAAAAACTTCGGAATTAGTTTTAGAGATTAAAGGCAAAAAATCCATAACAGCAACAAAACTTTCTGATAAATTGTTTTTGATTAACATGACCATCACCTCAAAATTTTTGATAGTTTCTTTCTAAGTTTATTAATAACCTCAGTATGGATTTGAGAAACTCTTGAAACAGAAACATTTAATAGATCAGCAATTTCCTGATAATTCATCTCTTCGTAATAGTAAAGCATAATGATTAACTTTTGACGTTCAGGAAGTTTGTTTATCTCTTTGAGAATTATTTCTTTTAGATTTTCTCGTTCAGCAATTTCCTGGGGAGTTGCTTTGCTACTTGGTAGAAGATCAAGAACAGTTTCTTCATCTTCACCTATTTGCTGGGATAAAGATAACTTCTGATATTCTCTCAGATAATCTGTAAGAGTTAACTCATACTGATCGTTTTCTTTTCTTCTCGCATTTTCTTCATCAAGTTCACGTTTGATGTTTTCTTTATAAGACCTTGGAATGAAATCGAGTTTTCGAAGTTCATCTAATATCATTCCTCGTATTCTTGGAATCGCATAAGTTTCAAACTTTACACCATAGTTTGGATCAAATCGATCGATTGCTTCACTCAATCCTAAAATTCCAAATTGATAGAAGTCCTGATCATTAAGAAGTTCTGCTCCTTTCAATTCCGTTCGATGAATGACATAATGAACAAGACGAAGATATTGTTTGATTAATGCGGTCTTTAGCTCTGAGGCTTTTGTTTTTTTAAATTGTTTCCAAAGCATTGAAGTTGTCATATCATCCTCCTGGTGTAATTTGTTTTTTCATTTACCCCTGCATCTAATTTCCTACCCCAAACTTTAATAACAATGTTTAAAACAATCAGGAGAACTATTGTACTGAGAATTAACCAGTCAACATTTCTCAAAATCGCATTGAAAAACACAAAAGAAATACTTAAAGAAATCATCTGTGCCTTAATTACTTCCTGATTGTTTACATTTTTTAATTCCATTACTGACTCCATTTTTTTACTGATAGTTCAATCTTAATGCCATGGATTTTTGAGAAAATTTTTATCCCTTTATCTCTTTATTTTACAAATATTTACGGCAAAAGAACTCGGTTTTAAATTTCGAAAGGAAATAAGAATAGGTGGCTAATTTTAGCCAGGTGAGGAATATTGGATATTATTGAGGGTATAATTGGGCTGGTAGAATTAAAATGTTAGTATCAAGTAAAAAATATCGTCTTTGATTAGGTTAACCTGTAAAGAAATTTTTTGTTGTTCGATTTCTAATTCAATTTCTTTATTTGCAGATTCTTTATTTTCTTTTTCAATTTTCGTTCTCAACTGAGCGAACACATCATAAAAATATTTTTTCCATTCTGAGTTTAGAAAATAATCTTGCCTGAGCCAGCTAATTTTTTTCTGATTGCCTAAAACTTCAAAACATTTTTCATCTTTATCGATTTTCAAAATCACAAGATTTGAAAGTTCATTAATAATCTTTTTTAGTACTTTAATTTCTGATTCAAACTTTTTAAATGTTTGTTTTAAGATTATATCATTTAGCTTTGAAACAAGATTTGAATAACTTCGATCTTTCACAATTAAGTCTGTTGCACCAGCTTTAATTATGTCTTGATCTATTTCGTCTCTTTCAAGAGCAGTGATTAAAAACGCAGGAACTTTTGAATTGTATTTTCTTAATTCTTTGATTTGTTCAAGACCATTTTTCTCTGGTAAACGATAATCAATAATTATTGCATCTACCTCCTGTAATTGAAAAAAGTTTTCCCAGTCTGGAGGACGAGTAAAATTCAAGCATTTAATTTCGGGGAAATTTTTTTGAACAACCAATCTAATAAGTCCAAGCTCAAGAGGATTATCATCGATTACCAATATTGTGAATAGGGATTTATTCTCAGAATTCATTTGACCTGTTTTTTAACTTCGATTTTTAATTGCTCCATTCTATATCTTAATTTTGACCGTGAAATGCCAAGAATTTTTGCAGCTTGAATCTGGTTACCGTCCGTAATTTCAAGTGTCTGAATTATTAAATCACGAACTACTTGATCCATTGAAATTCCAGTTTGTGGTATTTTCAATATGTATTCATTGTCGGTGAAAGTTCTAACTTGCTTTTCTCTTTCAATAAAATTTAAATGTTCAGGTTTTAATTCTTCTCCATTTGCAAGCAGGATAGCTCTTTCTAAAGTGTTTCTTAACTCTCGCACATTTCCAGGCCAGGAATAATTTTGCATTAACTCTAAAGCATCCGGGGAAATTTTTTTTATGTTTTTATTAAAAGACTTATTGAATTCATCAATAAACGCCATTGCGAGAAACGGGATGTCTTCTTTTCTTTCTCTTAGTGGTGGAACATAAATCGAGGCAACATTTAATCGATAAAAGAGATCCTCCCTGAATGTTTTTTCAGCAACAGCCTGTCGAAGATCTTTGTTTGTTGCTGCAATTATTCTAACATTAACGCTAATCTCCCTTGTTCCACCAAGTCGGAAAAATTTTTTCTCTTGAAGCACTCTAAGCAGTTTTACCTGTAAATCGAGATTTAATTCACCAATTTCATCAAGCATCAATGTACCACCATCTGCGAGTTCAAACTTCCCTATTCTTGTTTTCTCACCAGCACCAGTGTAAGCTCCTTTCTCGCTTCCAAATAATTCACTTTCGGCTAATTCTTTTGGTATTGCTCCACAATTAATTGCAATAAAAGGTCCATCTTTTCTACTTGAAATATTATGAATGTACCGTGCAATCATTTCTTTACCTGAACCACTCTCGCCTTCAATCAGAATAGTTGTTCCTTCACTTACAGCTATTTTTTCAACCGCATCGAGCATAGATTTAATCACACGACTATTACCAAACATTTCACGGTTGATCTCACCCTCTTTGGTGATTAACCTTAATCTTTGAATTTCTTTTTGCAGATCAATTTGTTTAAGAGTTTTATTGATTATTAATTCAAGCTGGTCCAGATTAATAGGTTTTAAGATGAAATCGATTGCCCCCATTTTAATAGCATTAACAGCAGTTTGCACATCGGCAAAACCTGTTATCATAACTACTGGTAAATCAGAATTAATGAGCTGGATTTTTTTCAAAACTTCCAGACCATTAAGGTCACCGAGAAAAATGTCAAGTAAAACTAAATCAGGTAAGTTAGTTTCAACAAATTGAATTCCTGATTTACCGCTTAACGCTACATCTACATCATAGCCACTCTGACTTAAAGCTTTCTTAAGTGAGGAAGTTACAAGTTCATCATCATCGATTACCAGGATTCTTTTTTTCATAACTAATATATAACCTCTAAAATTATTATGAACACTAACTTATTATTTACAAAGAAATCTCTAATAAAAATTTTATGATATTTTTCAATCTTAATGCGAAAATAGTTAATGAGATAATTTTCTAAAACTCTCCTCGGGAAGAAAGGATTATAAAGCTGGATTTTATAATTATGGTCATATTTATCACAATTAATTTCAAATCTTATTTGAACTTCATTATCTGTTTTGTTCACAGTGATAAATAAATTCTGAGGATTTTTTGTCGCCAGAAAAATAAGATCGAATAAGTTGTTCACCAATTTTCTTAATATGACAGGATTAATAAACATTTCATTTAAGACAACCTCTGGAGTAAACTTGACTAGTTTAAGTTTTGACAAAAGCATTTCTTTCCGATTCTTTATTACTTCGTCAATTATTTGAATTATATCTACTTTGGTAAAAGGTATTTTCCTGACAAAATTAAAATGTTCAAAACTTATAAATTCTTCACGGAAAGCTTTTACTAAATTCTCAAAATAAATGAGATTACTTATATCCAGGTCTGGAATTTTTCCTAAATACTCCTCCAAATACTTTGAATTCGTAAGGATGTTGTTAAAAATCTGCTCAGTATCTTTGATTAACTTATTTAATACTTCAACCTCCTCTTCAAAAGTTTTATCACCCTTCAAAAAAGAATAATAATCAAACAATTCTTTCAGATTTTCATCTATTTCATCGATATAGACAATGCTACCAAGAAAGGGAATTAAATCTTTCGGCACAAAGATTTTTTTGTCTAAAATTAAAACTTTTACCCCGACGGTTTTTGGAAGAACAGAAATTTGTTGAATAAGATCTTCAGTTACGCTCTTGTCATAGAAAATTAAAAAATCACAAGGCTCATTGAAATCTATAAGGGAATTAATTTTAATTAATTCATGATCATAATTTTTCAGTATCTCTTCAATAACATCCGTAATAAAAACATTATGATCGAGTATGACTACTTTTAAAGATTTACTATCAAGCATCATTTTATAATAGATTAAATTTTATATAATGTATAGCTTTTTAGATGTGAATTCAACTATTAGAGGAGCAAAATTAGTGCACTTAATACAGGAATGAATTCAACTATTAGAAGTTTTAAACAATATCTCTAATAATTTTTTTGAGACTTCTCCTTTAATACTTTCATTATCATAAAAACCGCTTTTAATTCTTGCTAAAATTATTTCTTTAATATCAGATGTACATCTGGAAATTTTTTTTGCAGGTATGTGTTGATTTGCTTTTGAATCAAAAAAGATCGGTTCCAATTTTCTTCTCGTGATTATTTCAATCTGAATTACATCGATATTATCGGAAACAGTGATAACTGATTTAATTTTTTTATTTCTCAAAAATCCTTCTCAATATTTCGATAATGCTAAGTGAAATAAGTATACTTATTCGGAGATTTTTGTGAGTTTAGATTCTTATTCAACAATAATTATAATTTCACTTTTGTTTCATCTCGTCAATATCATTTATTCACTTATTCTTTTAAAAGACAGTGAATTTAAAGGTGGATTTATTTTAATAATAATTGGCTTAATAACCATCTCTGTTATTCAATTAAATGATTTTATTTCAATTGATTATTCGAGAACCGAAACAATAATTTTAAGTCCTCTTGAATTAATTTCTTTTATAGGAAGTATTTTACTTTTCTTAATTTTAACGGCCTTCATAATCACTCTAAAATTTACCTCACAAAAACCTCCTTCTAATACTTACTTTTATAAACCAGTTAATAATTTTCATCATATAAATACTTCAGAAGAAAGAAACAAATCTTCTTATGAAGCACCGCCATCCAAAGAAACGAGGAAACAAGCAGACACTTTCAATAAACCTGAAAAGAAGAAAATTTATGAAACACCAGAACCAAAAGCCGGGCAAAAACTCAGCAATCAATCCGTGAAAACAGTTGAAGAAAAAACACATGTAAAGGAAATTCCATCAAATGGGAAGGCAATCGTAGCTAAATTTATCCCGAGAGAAGAACCTCGAAATGAAGCAGATAGATTGAAAGATGAACTCGAAAAAATAAAATTCCAGCGAGATAAATTAGTTTCAATAATTTCACATGATTTAAGAACACCTTTAAATAGTGTTTTTGGTTACTGTCAGCTTTTAAAAGAAGGTCAATACAAAAATCGTAACGAAGTAAAACAATTTGCTGAAAATATTTTCGAACTCTCAAGACAACAGCTTAACGCTCTAAATAAAATTGTTGAATGGACTAAATACGAATCCTCAAATATACAATTGAACCCTGCTGATTTTGATGTGACTTCTACAATTAATTTTGTCGCAAAGAGTATGTCTAAAATCGCTGAAGAAAAGAATATCAAAATAATTGTTAATTCAAAACCTGAACTGTATGTTCACGGCGACGAATTTATGATTATTGAGGTATTGAAGAATCTATTAGATAACGCAATAAAATTTTCTCACCCGAATAGTTCAATAGAAATTCATTCTCATTATCATGAAAAATTAAACAAACTTGTTGTTCTTGTAGTCGATTCGGGAGTTGGTATCGATCGAGAAATTTTAATGAATCTCTTAATCTCAACAAAGAAATTTACAACTCGAGGAACAAAAGGTGAAAAAGGACTTGGCTTAGGTTTATTAATCGTTAAAGCAATTTTAGATAAACATGGCGAAAACTTATGGATTGCAAGCGAAGAAGGTAAATGGACAAGAGTTTATTTCACACTTAAACCAGCAGAATCACATTCGGGTTAACATATTATCTTCTCAATTAAATAATTTTATTTCCAAATATTTTAGCTTCAATAATTTTATATTTGCATAGAAAATTTATTTCATTTTTGAAATACTGATTCACGGGGCGTGGCTCAGCCCGGTTAGAGCGCCTGGTTCGGGACCAGGAGGTCGCCGGTTCGAATCCGGCCGCCCCGACAATCTAAAACTACAAATCTCTTCATCAATCTGAATAATTTTTCTGCAACGATGCCTCAAGTTTCATTGAAAAACCAAGCCCTTTTCAGTAAATTTGAATAAAAGGTTTAATTTTGGTCCACGGTTATATAATTAATTCTCATTCACACATTAAAAATCAATTGAGGGCTATATGCGGAAAGAAACATTAGAAATTATTCGTGAAGTGCCTAAAGTCTTATTACACGATCACTTAGATGGTGGATTAAGACCACAAACAATTATTGAACTCGCTAAAGATATTAAGTACAATAAACTTCCAACAAGCGATCCAGAAGAACTTGCAGCCTGGTTTCATGAAGGAGCAAACAAAGGAAGTCTTGTAGAATATCTGCGAGGTTTTGAACATACAACAGCTGTGATGCAAACAAAAGAAGCACTTGAAAGAGTAGCTTTCGAAATGATTGAAGATATGTATTACGATGGAGTTGTTTATGTTGAAACAAGATTTGCTCCAGTCTTTCACACTCAAAAAGGATTGCACTGGGAAGAAGTTGTTCAAGCTGTTTTGAATGGACTCGAAAAAGGAAAACAAAAATATGGCGTTGGTTATGGCTTGATAATCTGTGCAATGCGCAATATGAAACTAAGTCTTGAAATGGCTGAACTTGCAGTTGATTTTAGAGATCGTGGTGTTGTTGGATTTGACCTTGCTGGTGAAGAAGGTGGCTATCCACCTAAAAAACATATTGAAGCATTTCAATACATTCAAAGAGCAAATTTCAATATTACTATACATGCAGGAGAAGCCTGGGGTAAAGAATCAATATGGCAGGCACTTCAATGGTGTGGAGCTCATAGATTAGGACATGCAACAAGATTAATTGAAGATATGACAGTAATTGATGGTGAACTTGTCGTAATGGGACCTCTTGCTCAATATATTCTGGATAAAAGGATTCCTCTTGAAATTTGTTTACTGAGTAATGTTCATACTGGTGCAGTAAAGAGTCTCGAACAACATCCGTTTCAAATCTACTACAAAAATAAATTTCGTGTGTTTCTTAATACAGATGATAGATTGATGAGTAATACAACTATGTCTAATGAATTTAAAGTAGCTGCAGAAGTTTTTGGATTGACCTTAGATGATATGGAAAAACTTACAATCAACGCTATGAAAAGTGCTTTCATTCATTACAATGAAAGAATAAATTATATTTATAACGTGATTAAACCTGGCTATCAAAAAGTTAGAGAAAAATTATTGGCGTTTAAGTGATATGAAACCTCTTTTTAAAAATTATAATTTCGACTTCGATGCTTCAGAAAAAAAATTACTTCAAACAATGGTGAAACAAATTCTCAGACAGATTGAAGGTGATAATCGATACATCACTGAAATTCGAATATATCAGAGTCTGAGTGAAAAACTTTCTTCATCACAATCTCCAATTCGCTTAACAAAAGAAGAAATAAAACGACTTGAACTACAATTAACCGAAAACTCCAAATTACTTAAAGAAAAAATTAAGAAATCTATCTTCTTTATGAAGTGGATTTATAAACCGCTTCTTAAACAATATGAAGCAATCTTAAACAGACATTTTAAGAAATAACCATGAATTACAAATACGAACCAATTAGAGCCCCAAGGGGAACTCAACTGAACACAAAGGGTTGGGTTCAAGAAGCAGCTCTTCGTATGTTAATGAATAATCTTGATCCGGAAGTCGCCGAGAAGCCTGAAGAATTAGTTGTTTATGGAGGAATTGGTAAAGCTGCAAGAAACTGGGAATGTTATCATGCAATAGTTCGTGAATTAAAAAATTTAGAAAATGATGAAACTCTTTTAGTTCAATCTGGAAAGCCTGTCGCAGTTTTCAAAACTCACACACTTGCTCCTCGCGTAATTATTTCAAATTCAATGCTCGTTCCAAAATGGGCAACATGGGATGAATTCAGAAAACTTGAAGCACTTGGTTTAATAATGTACGGTCAAATGACTGCGGGTAGCTGGATTTATATTGGAACTCAAGGAATTTTACAGGGAACTTATGAAACCTTTGCAGCCTGTGCTGATAAATATTTTGGTGGCTCATTAAGTGGAAAATTCTTACTCACCTCAGGACTTGGTGGAATGGGTGGTGCTCAACCTCTTGCAGCAAAAATGAACGGAGCTGCATTTTTAGGAGTGGAAGTTGATAGGTCACGAATTGAAAAAAGATTAAAAACGGGTTACTTAGATGTAATGAGTGAAAATCTTGATGAAGCACTAGAACTTGTACTAAATGCAAAAAAAGAAAAGAAAGCCATCTCAGTCGGGTTACTTGGTAATGCAGCTGAAGTTTTACCAGAAATTTTAAGAAGAGAAATTATTCCTGATGTTCTTACAGATCAAACATCTGCCCATGATACTCTGAATGGTTATGTCCCCCATGGAATTCCGTATGAGGAAGCATTGATGCTTCGTCAATCTGATCCAGATAAGTACATACAAATGGCAAAACAATCTATTGTTGTTCATCTTCAAGCAATGTTAGAGTTCCAGAAAAAAGGCGCAATAACTTTCGACTATGGTAACAATATTCGTGGTGAAGCTTTTGCAAATGGCGTGAAAAACGCTTTTGATATTCCTGGCTTCGTTCCTGAATATATTCGTCCACTATTCTGTGATGGAAAAGGTCCATTCAGATGGGCTGCACTATCTGGAGACCCACAGGACATCTATGTAACTGATGAAGCAGTTATCAATACATTTCCAGAAAATCAATCTTTAATAAGATGGATTAAACTCGCACAGCAGCATGTTAAGTTTCAAGGACTGCCAGCAAGAATTTGCTGGTTAGGTTATGGTGAACGTGCAAAGATGGGTTTAATCTTTAATCAACTTGTAAGAGAAGGAAAAGTTAAAGCACCAATAGTAATTGGTCGAGATCACCTCGATTGTGGTTCAGTTGCATCACCAAATCGAGAAACGGAAGGAATGTTAGATGGAAGTGATGCTATTGCAGATTGGCCAATACTTAACGCATTACTAAATACAATTGGTGGTGCGAGCTGGGTTTCCGTACATCATGGTGGTGGAGTTGGAATGGGATATTCTATTCACGCTGGAATGGTGATCGTTGCTGATGGTTCAAAAGAAGCGGATGAAAAACTTGCTCGAGTTCTAAATTATGATCCAGCAATGGGGATTGTTCGTCATGCTGATGCTGGTTATGATAAAGCTATTCAAAATGCAAAAAAGTTCGGTCTAAAAATACCAATGTTAAAATAAAATCTGGGAGGTAAAAATGAAAGTTCTAATAGCCGATAAATTTCCAGAAAAATATATAGAAGATTTAAAAGCACTGGATCTCGAGGTAATCTATAACCCAAAACTTGGAGAGAACGATCTTCCCGAGGCTGCAAAAGAAGTTGATATTTTAGTTGTTCGTTCAACTGTGGTAAATGAAAAAACTATTTATGAGAGTAAAAATCTCTCTCTAATTGTCAGAGCTGGTGCTGGTGTAAATAATATTGCCATTGCAGCTGCAAATCGAAAAGGAGTGTATGTTAGTAATTGCCCGGGTAAAAATGCTGTTGCAGTTGCAGAACTTACAATAGGATTAATGATTGCTCTTGATAGATGGATTCCAGATAATGTCATCGATTTCAGAAATGGCATCTGGAATAAAGACAAATATTCCAAAGCTCAAGGACTTTATGGAAGGACGCTTGGAGTTATTGGTGTTGGAAATATTGGTAAGGAAGTTGCGAAACGTGCTTTAGCACTCGGAATGAATGTTTATGGAAAAGATATTTCAAGAATAGAAGGTGTGGCAATTAAAGATTTTTCTGAAATGGATCAATTGCTTCCATTATGCGATGTTGTTTCAGTTCATCTTCCATTAACCGAACAGACAAGAAATTTATTTGATCAAAAAATGTTCAGTTATATGAAAGATGGTGCATTATTTATTAATACATCAAGAGCTGAAATTGTTGATGAAGATGCTTTACTCTGGGCAGTTGAAAACAAAAAAATTAGAGCTGCCCTCGATGTGTTTAAAGATGAGCCCGAAGCAAAAGCTGGTACTGTATCATCAAAATTACAATCAAATCCAAACATCTATGTAACACATCACATTGGTGCATCTACTGAACAAGCACAAAACGCAGTTGCCGAGGAAACAGTTAGAATTATCAAAGATTATCTTACAAGTGGAGTTATTGCTCATTGGGTTAACCGGGCGAAAATTACAGATGCGAAATATCAACTTGTTGTTAAGCATTACGATAAACCCGGTGTTCTTGCAGCTGTATTGAATATAATTAGAGAAGCGAATATCAACATTGAAGAAATTGAAAATGTAATTTTTGAAGGTGGTATTGTTGCTTGTTGTACAATGAAATTACGAAATCCACTATCACAAGAATTATTAAACCAGATTAAAAACAATGAGAATGTTTTGAGTATCTCTCATGTAGTAATCTGATCTGGTTTATAACTTTTAAAACAAAAAAGGCTATCATCAACATTGATAGCCTTTTTTTATTAATATCAACCACAAATTTATTTACTCTTAATTTTAGCTGCTTTACCTGATAATTTTCTAAGATAATAAAGTTTTGCTCTTCGAACTTTTCCTTCTCTAACAATTTCTATTTTGGCAATTCTTGGTGAATGCATTGGGAATATTCTTTCAACACCAACACCATCAGAAATTTTGCGAACTGTAAAAGTCTTATCAATTCCACTTCCTCTGATTGAAATTACATCACCTTCGAACTGTTGGATTCTTTCCTTGTCACCTTCAATTACTCTGAAGTGAACATTAATTCGATCCCCAGGTTTGAACTTAGGAAGATCAGTTCGAACCTGCATCTGTTTAACTTTATCCAGTTTATTCATTTTATCATCTCCATTAAATTTTTTCTACTTTAGAAGAATATTTTTCTTTCCATTCCTGTATTTTTTTATGATCTCCTGAAACTAAAACTTCAGGTACACTCAATCCTAAGAATTCTTGTGGTCTTGTATAAATTGGTGGCTCGATATAATCATCTTCAATAAATGAATCTGTTAATGCTGACTCACTATCGCCCAATGCACCTGGCAATAATCTAACTACAGCATCAACAATGACGAGTGCTGGAAGTTCTCCACCACTTAAAACAAATTTTCCAATTGAAATCTCTTTTGCATTTAATAATTCAATTACTCTCTGATCAATTCCCTTATAATGACCACAAATAATGATGACATTTTTAAGAATAGATAATCTTTTGGCTTCTTTTTGTGTAAAGATTTCACCTTTTGCAGATGTAACGATTATCTCATCATACTCTCTTTCTTCCTGAAGTTTTTTTACACACTTATAAATTGGCTCAGGCTTTAGAACCATTCCGCTTCCACCGCCATAAGGCTTATCATCAATTTGTTTATAACGACCTTCGCCATAATCGTGTAAATTATGAAGATATATCTCTACAATGCCTTTTTCTCTTGCTCTTTTAATGATACTATAGCTAATTGGACTTTCCAAGATTTCCGGCACTGCTGAGATTAAATCAAATCGCATCATTGGTATCAAAATATCCTTCGTAATTTTTTATTCTGATTATCTTTTTTTCAACATCAATTTCTTTAATAAAATCTTTCACTGCAGGATAGAAAACTTTCTTTTTATTTAATAATTCAATTTCATAAACATCATTTGACGGCAAAGAAATCACATCAGTAATTACACCAATTTCAATATCATTGTCGCCTACTACTTTCAAACCAATCAAATCATGAATATAATATTCATCTTTTTGAAGTTTTTTTAATTCATCATCATTAATAACAATATCACCATTCTTAAACTTGAGAGCCTCGTCAATATTTTCTATCCCTTTAAGTTTAAGGCAAACAAAATTCTTGTGCAAAAAAGATTTTTCAATCAAAAATTCAAAGAGCGAATTTTCAAGTCTAATTTTTATAAATTTATTTTCAGCAAACCTTTCAAGAAAATCTGTATAAGGTTTAACTTTTAATGTCCCCTTAATACCATGAGGACCAACAATCTTTCCAATTAAAATCATTCAATAAAATAATTAACTATTTATCAGCAATTTCAAGAATTGCTTTTTTACCATCTTTAGCCGCAACGGCAGTAAGAAGCACTCTCATTGCTTGAGCCGTTTTACCTTGTTTACCGATAACTTTTCCAATATCTTCTTTCGCAACCTTTAAGGTTAACACTATCTTATTTTCAGTAACCAATTTTTCCTCGACCTGTACCCCATCTGGCTGATCAACGAGGTGTCTCGCCATCATTTCGACGAATTCTTTCATCAGTATGTCCCTCCATATTGGGGTGCAAAAAATGTGTACAGGCAGAGGCTCGGATTTTTCAGCTTCTGCCTTTATCCTTCAGAAGTTGCACCTTTAGCTTCTGAAGCACCTTTCTTTTTCTTCTTCTTAGGTTCTTCAGTTAACTTTTTAAGTTTTTCTTGTTGTTTTGCCTTGAATTCTTGTACTATTGCTTCAATTTTTTCTGGTTCAACCTTTTTTCTTAGTAAATGATATTTTAATAAGATACCTTCTTTTTTAAGTAAGCTTCTTACTGTATCAGTAGGCTGAGCACCATTCTTCAACCATTTTAATGCTTTCACCTCTTTGATCACCACTTCTGGGGGATTAAATCGAGGATTATATGTTCCAACGACTTCAATAAATTTTCCATCTCTTGGAGATCTTGAATCTGCGGCTACAATTCTATAAAATGGTTGTTTCTTTTTACCTAATCTTTGTAATCTTAACTTTACTGCCAAAGTTAATCCTCCATATGATTCTTAGTTTAATTTCATATTAAAATTACGAAATGCTTTTTTAAAATCCATATTATTTAATTTTTTAATCATCTTTTGCATTTCTTCAAATTGTTTAATCAATCTATTAACTTCCTGAATACTTGTTCCACTTCCCCTGGCAATTCTTCTCTTCCTGCTTGCGTTCAGTATCCTTGGATTTCTTCGTTCTTCTTTTGTCATCGAATTAATAATTGCCTCAACTCTGATAAAAGCTTTTTCATCAACTTGAATATTTTTTTGCATTGAAGAAAGTCCAGGTATCATTGAAAGAATTTGAGAAATTGAACCAAGTCTCTTGATTATTTTTAATTGATCACGAAAATCTTCGAAGTCAAATTTATTTGATTTTAATTTTTCTTCAAGTCGTTGAGCTTCTTTTTCTTCAAAAGCACTCTGAGCTTTTTCCACAAGTGTGACAATATCACCTTTTCCAAGTATTCGAGAAGCCATTCTATCAGGATGAAATACTTCAATAGAATCCAGCTTTTCACCAAGACTTACAAATTTGATTGGTTTATTAACAACTGCTCTAATAGACAAAGCACAACCACCTCTTGTATCTCCATCAAGTTTTGTTAAAACAATTCCATCATAATTTATTCTATCGTGAAAAGCTTTTGCTGTGTTAACAGCATCCTGACCAGTCATTGAATCAACGACAAAATATGTTTCTGTAGGTTTTACAACATCTTTAATTCTTGAAATCTCATCCATCATCTCTTCATCGATATGAAGACGCCCAGCCGTATCAATTACAACAGCATTAAAATTATTTTCTTTTGCATACTTAATTGATTGTGAAGCAATTTCTACAGCATTTTTTTCAATGTAGAAGACTTCCACACCTATTTGTTTACCGAGTTGTTTTAATTGTTCAACGGCTGCAGGACGATAAATATCACAGGCAACAAGAAGAGGTTTTAAACCAGCTTTTTTTAGATAATTTGACAGTTTAGCCGCGAATGTTGTTTTTCCTGAACCCTGTAAGCCTGCCAGTAAATAAATCGATGGTGGAACATTAGCAAATACAAGTGGAGATGTCGTTCCCCCGAGTAAATCAATTAATTCATCATTGATAATTTTAATAATTAATTGGCCAGGAGTAATTGAGGCAATTACTTCTTTACCTAATGATTTTTTTTCTACTTTCTCAATAAATTCTTTTGCAACTTTATAATTAACGTCAGCATCAATTAAAACACGACGTACTTCTCTTAAGGCATCGGAGATGTTTTTTTCCGTGAGCTTACCCTGCCCACGAATCTTCTTAAAGACTGTTTCGAGTTTAAGTGTTAATTCATCAAACATAATAGTTGCATGAAACTTACAAAATTAAATAAATAGATTAAAAAATAATAATTTAAGGATTGGTTAGACTATCCCTGTTCTTTCATTGCGTCAGCACCAGCAACTATCTCAAGTAATTCTTTGGTAATTGCTGCCTGACGTGCCTTATTATAGGAAAGGCTCAAAACTTTCAATAATTCTTTTGCATTTTCTGTCGCATTATCCATAGCTGTCATTCTGGCACCCTGTTCTGCTGCATTCGATTCTAACAAAATTCGCCAGGTTTGAACCTCAAGATATTTTGGAAGTAGAGTATTGAGAATTTTTTCTTTTTCTGGTTCGTAAATAAAATCAATAATTGGTTGAAGTCCGGTTTCTTTAGCTTTTACTTTTTCTTCAACCAGAATAGGTAAGATTTGTATTGTCTTTATAACCTGACTGATGACAGAACGAAATTCATTGTAAATAAAAATAATCTTATCAGTTTTTCCTGCAATATATTCCTGTGTTAGCTCACTTATAATTTCAACTGACTTTTCATACTTTAGATTAGCAAAGATATTTATATAACTTTTTTTGACCGGATATTTTCTTCTCGTAAAGAAATCATTGCCTTTTTTGCCAATGCAAACAAGGTCTAAATTATTTGTATCGTAATAATTTTTTAATTCAGTTTTAATATAATCCTCAGCATATCTGAGTAGATTGGAATTAAAAGACCCGCACAGTCCTCTATCAGAAGTAACTATGACCAGGGTAATCTTTTTTATTTCCCTGCCTTTGATTAATGGATGATCGTAATCTGTAATTACAGAGGTTAAATTTTCAAGTAACAAGTTAATTGTATTAGCATAGGGTCTGAAATTAAGAATTGCTTCCTGTGCTCTTCTTAATCTTGCAGCAGCAACCATTTTCATTGCTTTAGTGATTTGCTGCGTGCTTTTTATTCCAACAATTCTTCTCCTGATTTCTCTAAGAGTTGCCATTAGCTACTTTTCTTAAATGTTTTTAGGAATTCGTCGCCAATTTGTTTTAGTTTTTCTATCGTTTTTTCGGATAGATCTTTTGTTTCCAAAATTTCATTTAAAATATCTTTGTGCTTTAACTCAATATATTCAAGTATTTCTTGCTCAAATTTTCTTACATCTGAAACAGGGATTTGATCAAGATAACCTGAAGTACCATAGAAAATTGAAACCACCTGTTTTTCGACAGGCATTGGTTTGTACTGGTCTTGTTTCAATAGTTCAACTAACCTCTGACCTCGTCTTAATTGTCTTTGAGTTGCCTGATCAAGATCGGAACCGAATTTTGCAAATGCTTCAAGTTCACGATACTGAGCAAGATCCAGTCTCAATCTTCCAGCAACTTTTTTCATTGCTTTAATTTGAGCATTGCCACCTACTCTTGAAACGGAAATACCGACATTAATTGCAGGACGAACGCCAGCATTAAACAAATTGGGCTCAAGATAAATTTGACCATCTGTAATTGATATAACATTAGTGGGAATATAAGCTGAAACATCACCTGCTTGAGTCTCAATAATTGGTAATGCTGTCAGACTACCACCACCTAATTCATCACTTAGTTTTGAAGCTCTTTCGAGTAAACGGCTATGAAGATAAAAGATATCACCTGGATAAGCTTCTCTTCCTGGAGGTCTTCTTAAGAGTAGTGAAACCTGACGATATGCCTGTGCGTGCTTTGATAAATCATCATAAATTACAAGAGCGTGTCTTCCACTATCTCTAAAGAATTCACCAAGAGTGGCTCCTGAGTATGGTGCAATAAATTGCATTGGTGCTGGATCACTTGCACTTGCAAGAATTACAGTTGTATAATCCATTGCACCTTCTTCTTCAAGTTTAGCTACTACTTGCGCTACTGAAGAACCTTTCTGTCCAATTGCGACATAGATACAATAGACAGGTTTAACACCGTATTTTTTCGCTTCTTCGGTATGAGTCCATTTTTGATTAATAATTGTGTCAATTGCAATGGCAGTTTTACCTGTTTGGCGATCACCAATAATTAATTCTCTCTGACCTCTACCAATTGGAATCATTCCATCTATTGCTTTCAATCCTGTTTGAAGAGGTTCTTTAACAGGTTGTCTATAAATAACTCCGAGTGCTTTTCTTTCAATGGGTAAGAATTGTTTTGTACTTATGGGACCTTTTCCATCAAGTGGTTGACAAAGAGGATTAACAACACGACCGAGCAATTCCTCACCCACAGGAATTGATGCAACTCGTTTTGTTCTTTTTACTAAATCACCTTCTTTGATTTGAGTATCATCGCCAAAAAGAATTGCTCCAACATTATCTTCTTCGAGATTTAAAACCATTCCAAACACGCCATTAGGGAATTCGACTAATTCACTCGCCATCACTTTTGTGAGTCCATAAATTCGAGCAATTCCGTCTCCTACTTCGAGCACAGTACCAACATCATAGATATCAACTTCCGATTCAAAACCAGCGAGTTCTTTTCTTAAAATTGCTGATACTTCATCAGGTCTAACTTCAGCCATTGCAGTTTACCTCTTTTGTTTCTAATTAAATTTTTCTGATCCAGATAAAAATTTCTTCTTCAATATTTCGAGTTGATGTTTTAATGATGCATCAATTACAGTATCATCAATCTGAGCTACAAAACCACCAATCAACTTCTTATCAATTGAAATATTTAATCTCACTTTTTTATTCAATTTTTGTTCAAGAACACTTTTGAGTTTTTCAATATGAATTTGATCAAACTCAATTGCAGATTTAACATATACATTTTTTATATTGAGGTAATCATCCCTCAAATCAAAAAATTTCTTAATAATATCAAGCAGTAATTCAGACCTCTGACGATTAATTACAAGCTCACAAAATTTCAAAACTGTATCAGAAACCTTGTCTTTAAAAACTTCACGCACAACACTTCGTTTCTTATCTCTCTTTACAATTGGGCTTTTAAGTAGTAAGGAAAGACCTCGAATAGAAGAAATAACATTTACAACATATTCGAGATCTTTATTAATTTCTTCGAGACGATTTTCGCTCAAAGCAAGCTCAAGTAAAGCTTTTGCATATCGATTTGTAATTTTTGAATTAAGCATTTAACCTTTTGGTAAATTTTGTATAAGCTTTTCGACAAGTTTTTTGTGTTTTTCTTTATCGAGAGTTTCTTCGAGAATTTTTTCAGCAGCTTGAATTGAAAGATCAGCAACAATTCCTTTCAATTCTATTAAAGCTTCCTGCTTTTTATTTTCAATTTCTTGTTTTGCATTCTCAAGCATTTTCTGAGCTTCCACATTAGCACGAGAAATGATTTCATTTCTGAGCTTACTGGCGTATTCTCTTCCCTCTTCGATAATTTTCTTTACCTGCTCTTCAGCCTCGGAAAGATTCTTTCTATTTTTTTCAAGAATTTCCTCGGCTTCTTTTCGTGCTTGTTCAGCTTTTTCGAGAGATGCCCGGATATTGTCTTCTCTCTCTTTTAATGCTTGAAGAATCGGTTTCCAGGCAGTCTTTTTGAGAATAAAGAGCAAGATTAAAAATGTAATGATTGTCCAGAAAATTAATCCTGGATTAACATCAAGTAACCCGCCTTTTTCACCACCGCTATAGAGCAGGAGAAAATTAATCAACCCTATCTTAGAGAACATTTTTTATTCCTTTTTATTTAAGGGCCAAAAGAATACAGATAACAAGAGCGAAAAGAGATACACCTTCAATCAATGCTGCTGCAATAATCATCGATGTTCTGATATCACCGAGAGCCTCTGGTTGACGACTACTTGCTTCCATTGCAGCACTTGCAAGTTTACCAATTCCGAAACCTGCACCAATAACAGTTAATGCAGCACCAAATCCAGCTGCAAGATATGCGAATAATAATGGATCCATAGTTTTTTCCTCCAATTTAGTTTTAATGTTCTTGATGAATTGCCATACCAATAAATAAAGATGAAAGCATTGTGAATATATAAGCTTGAATTAATGCGACCAGTAATTCAAGCAAATAAATAAATAGTGCAAATAATATAGATACTGGTGAAATAAATGGTGTTTTTAGAATAAATATCAATCCAATCAAAGCCAGAATAACAACGTGGCCAGCAGTCATATTAGCAAAAAGACGAATCATTAATGCAAAGGGTTTTGTAAATAATCCTAAGACTTCTACAACAAACATAATCGGTAATAAGAAAACGGGAACTCCATGCGGTATAAGACCTTTGAAATATCCAATCACTCCATTTTTTTTCATACCTGCCAGTTGAATCATAAGGAAACTCAAGAGAGCTAATGATGCAGTTACAGAAATGTTTGAAGTAGCCGTCGCACCATAAGGTAATAATCCAAGTAAATTGCAGGTTAATATGAAGAAGAAAACTGTTCCAAGAAACGGCAAAAATGACGGAATATATTTCTCACCAATCGTTGGAGTAACAATTTCATCTCTTATAAATTGAATTATCATTTCAATTAGATTTGCAATACCTCTTGGAATTAAACTTTTTTTATAGCTCCTGGCTGTATATATCAAAAAAAATGCGACTAAAATCGCCGCAATCCAGAGAAATACAACATGTTTGGTAATTGAAAGATGGATTGATAATCCGAATAAGTTAATCTCGAAAGAAGGTAGATGAATAGTTCCGAAAGGCTCGAAATCAAGCACATTGCTATCAACAATATGCTCGATTATCCAGCTACCACTCGAATTTTCACCAGATGTCACTGTATCTCTAATTGCCGTTGTAGAATCAATCATTTTTTCGAAAAAGACCTAATTATATATCTTAATTCTATTATTTGATTTATTACATAGAAAATGAATAGCGAAAATAAGAAACTTATGGGATTTATTCCAATAAATTTCAGGGTAATAAAAATTATCATTAGTAAAAGTAACAATCGAATTATCATTCCACCAAAATAAATCTTAAGAAAGCTTTTATTTTCTTTATCTTTCGAAAGATTAAAAGCAATCAAACCTATAACTATATTTACAAAAACTATCAGCCAGCCAATTACAATACTTTTCCTGATGGAAAAATCCGTAACAACAAAAAAGCCAATTAAAAAAGGGAATAAATTAAAAACTAACAATTCTTTAAGAACTTTATTCATTCTCTTTATTTTTCTTGTTTTTGGATGATAATTTTAGAACCGAGCGAATAAAATTATAAATAGCCGCAAAAGAACCAAGAAGTGAAAAAATTATTACTAAATATGGTTGTGTTTGCAATTTATTATCAAGCCAGTATCCTAAATAAAACATCAATATGACAGTTGCTGCAAGTTGAGTTCCAAGTCCAAGGTAAGGACCAGCTTTTTTGTAACCATCTATTATTTTTCGTTGATTTGATAAAAACTTAGACGGCACACCTATGTACCCTCTGAGTCATTTTTCGAAGTAATACATTTGCCATTTATCTCTGCCCCTTCTTCAATCACCAAAATTCTGGTCTGAATATCACCAATAATTTTTGATTTAGAACCAATTGTAAGTTTACCTTTCACCAGTATATTTCCCTCAATGATTCCATTACAATCAAAATTTTTCGCAACAATATTACCTTTGATTTCTGCAGACTCTGAGAGTAATAAATTCCCTTCCAGATTTAAATTACCATTTAATTTTCCATCTATCTTTAAATCACCAGCACCTGTTATATCCCCTGTAATTTCGAGGTGTCTGGCAATTAAAGAGATTTCATCAATAGTTTTATTTTTCATTTTAAATCCACCAGTATTTTTTTTGGATCTATTGGAGTTTGATATTTCCATATTTCAAAATGCAGGTGAGGACCAGTCGTCAATCGACCTGTATTGCCTGACAAACCTATAATATCACCTTGCTTTACATAGTCTCGTTCTCGTTTCAAAATTTGACTGAGATGTTTATAAATTGTAAAGTAACCTTTTGAATGAGCAATGATAATTTTATAACCATCATTAATTGTATAATCTGCTAAAACAATAATTCCAGAAGCTGAAGCTCGTACAACAGACCCAACAGGAATACCGAAGTCAATGCCAAAATGTGAAATTTCTTTATTAAAGCCACGAGTTATAATTCCCTCAGCAGGTTTAATGAAAAAGAATGCTTCATCGTTTCTGGAAGACAGAGTATCTTTTATTTGTGAATCATCATCATGCTGAAAAATTTTTGAGAAGATAAGATAGATGTTGTTTGAAAAATTTCCTTTCCCTAAAAGTCTCATCGAATCTCTTTTTAATTTTTCTTTTTGATAATTAGTATCAAGATCTCTTGGATCGATAGGTATTGGTTTACCCTCAATAATCAGATTTAGCCTTTCATTTATTTGTCTAACTCTTTCAACTTCATTTGAAAGTTCAATTACTTTCTCTCGTAATTCCGATATCTGTTGAAAATCTTCTCCCGATAAGTAAGGAGATTTTGGAAGAATTTTACCAAAAGGTGTATATGAAATTAAGAAAATCAAAATCAGGTTTGATATTACGAGAGTTAGAAATATAACCATTAATGCTTTAAGAGAAGTAAATCTATAAGTTTTAGATTTAGAAGTTATTCTTGTGGGAACTATTAAAATCTCGTAATCAAATCTAAATATTTTTTTAATCTTATCTTTGATCATCGTTACAAAATTAAGAAGAATAAGATTATTTTCTTTCTAATATATTTAAGGCTTCTTTGTAAACGATTTCGGGTTTGAGATCAATCATACACTTAAAATGTTTTTCGGGACATTTCATATGTCCATGAAGTCCGCAAGGTTTACAATACAAATTTTCTATTTGAACGATTTTATCCATTGACCTGAAAGGATAAAATCCGAATTCAGGAACTGTTGAACCATAAATAGTCAGAACTGGAGTATTGGTGAATACACCCATATGTGTGGGTGCACTATCATTACAAATAAGAAGATTAGAAAGATTAATCAGACTGATACTCTCCTTAAGCGTAAGTTTACCAATCAAGTTTAAACAACTGAAATCATTTTTAATATTTTTTTGAATTCTTAAACCTATTTCGAAATCTTGATTCGAACCAATTAAAACCACTTTTAAACCGTCTTCAATTAATTTTTTTATAAGAAGAGTGTAATAATATTCAGGATATCTTTTTGTTTCCCAGACAGTTCCTGGAGCAATAACAACAATTTTCTCATTTTTATCTTTCCATTGCATAAACTGTTCGTTGAAAATATAATTCTCAAGTTTTAGGGATATTTTCTCTTTCCAATTAATGTCTGGATTAAAATAATGCAAAAGACTCAGATTGCGTTCAATTTCATGTTGATTCTTTTTATAAGGTAAAATATGTGTATAAAGAAAATGCATAGAGGATTTATCAAACGAAATTCTAATCCTTGAATTACTCAGAAAGGAAATTAATGAACTTCGTGCAGATCGATGAGGTGAAATTACAACATCGAATCTGTTTTTAATTTTTTTTACGACTTCAAAGGTTGACCAAAAATATTTTGATTTATCGATTAAGATAAATTCATCGACTAATGGGTAAATTTCACATACTTCCTGTAATTCTTTTTTAATTAGGAATGAAACTTTGTAAGCAGGATTAATTTTTTTTAAATGATGAGCCATCGGTAATGTAAGCAAAACATCACCAAGAAATGCTGTCTGAATAATAAGAATTCTCTCAATCTGATTTCCTATTAATGTTTCCATCGATTATGAAACCAGAACCATTGATCAGGGTATTGTTTAATGAAATTCTCGAGAAGAGTTATATAATTTTTTGTCAGAGTATATATTTTATCACTCTCATTTAAATTTTCTTTTTCAATACTATCAAGTGAAATATCTATCAACTCAATAGTATAAGAAAAATCTGGTTGACGAACAGCTATTGCAAAAATAACTGGTGCCCCTGTTTTAATTGACAAAACAGCCGGTCCTTCATAAACATGTGTTCTTTTACCAAAAAATTCCATCTCTAAAGAATTCACGCTCGCTCTTTGATCGGCGAGCAAAGCAATAATTTTTCTTTCAAGCAATTCTTTAAAGATATTTTTTATCGATAGACCTAATGGAATTATTTTATTTCCAAATTTTGTTCGCCACTCGTTAATAAATTGATCTACAAAAGGATTTCTCAAAGGTTTGGTGACTATTGAGTATGTTTTATTCAATCTTAAGGCAGAAGCTATTGCCATAATTTCCCAGTTACCAAAATGAGCCGAAACAAAAATCAACCCTTTATTTTTATTAAGAGCGTTATCAATCAATTCTTTATTTTTAATATTTACTAATTTCTCAATTTCTTGTTTATTTAAATAAGGAAGATATAATATCTCTATTAGAACAATAAAAAGATTCAAGTAGGATTTTTTAATTAATCTCTGTAATGCTTTTCGGTTTAAATTCGGGAATGCGATGGTGAGATTATTTCTCACAACTTTTTTTCTTATCGGAATTAAATAGTAGAAAATGAAAGCTAAAACAAACGCCAGT
>Ga0101945_1000173_pt1 | contig 140330 bp, 140 predicted proteins | sample DewCreD2012metaG_2_FD_75246 | JGI IMG/M metagenome (GOLD analysis project Ga0101945, IMG submission 75246) | Hot spring sediment bacterial and archeal communities from British Columbia, Canada, to study Microbial Dark Matter (Phase II) - Dewar... ... | reverse complement strand
GCTCGGCAGGCCCTGCGCGTTGCGGACGTGGCCTACGTCATGGAGACCGGCCGCATCACCACGCAGGGCCCGGGCCGCGACCTCCTGAACCTCCCCGAGGTCCAGGCGGCCTACCTGGGGGGCGGGCGCGGGCCAGGTGACGGAGCCGGTGGGAGAGAGGGCACGAACCTAGGGGAAGGAGAGGACCCTTGATGGGGAAGGCACTTGAGGGCATCCGGGTTCTGGATCTCACCCAGGGAGCCGCTGGCCCCGTCTGCACGCAGCTCCTCGGGGACTTCGGCGCCGACGTGATCAAGGTCGAGCCTCCGGAAGGGGACTGGGGGAGGGGCCTTGGGCCCCCGTTCATCCGCCTCCGGGGAGAGAGCGGTCAGGCCGTCGCTGCGGCGTACGTGGGAATGAACCGGAACAAGCGCAGCATCGTGGTGGACCTGAAACGTCCGGGGGGACGCGAGGTCATCCACCGCCTCGTCCAGGGCGCGGACGTGTTCGTGGAGAGCTTCCGGCCTGGCGTTGCTTCTCGCCTCGGCATCGATGAGCGGACGCTGTCGGCCATCAACCCCCGCCTCGTGTACTGCGCCATCTCGGCGTTCGGGCAGGAAGGCCCATGGCGGGACAAGCCCGGCGTGGACGGGGTGGTGCAGGCCATGAGCGGGTTGATGAGCGTGACGGGGACGGAAGAAGGCCCTCCGGTCAAGGTGGGCGTTCCGGCTGCGGACATGGTGGGAGGGTTCCTCGCGGCCACAGGGATCCTCCTGGCGCTCCTGGCAAGGGAGCGGACCGGGAGGGGGCAGAGGGTGGACGTGGCTCTCCTGGATGCGCTCCTCGCCTTCCAAACCGTCCCGTTGGCAATGTACTTGAGCTCCGGGGAACCTCCCAAGCGCATGGGCAGTGCCGCCCCCTATGCGGCTCCCAACGAGGCCTTCCCGACGAAGGACGGGTACATCATGGTGGCGGCTTATTCCCCCCAGCGGTGGCGGAAGCTGTGCGAGGTGCTGGGCTGTCCCGCGCTGGCCGAGGATCCGCGGTTCCACACGAACGAAGCTCGGGTGCGGAACCGCCAAGCCCTCCAGGAGGTCCTCGCGCCTCTGTTCCGGCAGCGCACGACAGAGGAGTGGGTGCGGATCCTAGAGGAGGCGGACATCCTCTGTGGCCCCATCCTCGCCTACCCGGAACTGCTCTCCCAACCCCAAGTCCGTGCCAACGAGATGGTCGTCCAGCTGTTCCACCCAGCGCTGGGGACGACGGCCAGCGCAGGAATCCCCATCAAGCTCACCCAGACCCCCGGCACGGTTCGGCACCCTCCTCCCCTTCCCGGGGAACACACCGTCGAGATCCTCCGGGAGGTCGGGTTCGACGAAGGGGAGATCGAGGAGCTGGCCCGGAACGGGGTTGTGCACACCTGGAGAACGAACGTGGAGGTGTGAACCATGCCAGAGCCGGTTGTGTATTCCCAGGAGGAGGCAGTCGGGATCATCACCCTCAACCGTCCCGAGGCGCTCAACGCCTTGACCGTGGAGATGCTGGACCTCCTCAACGCGCACCTCGACAGGGTCGAGGGGGACGGGACGGTGCGCGCTGTGGTCCTGACGGGCGCGGGGGAGAAGGCCTTCTGCGTCGGCGCTGACCTCAAGGCGCGGATGCAGGAGTACGAGGAGGCCGTGGCTGAGGACCCTTTGGCCCTCCGCGTCCGGCGGGTCTTCCGCCGGTTGGAAACCATGGGCAAACCCGTTATCGCCGCCATCCACGGATATGCGCTGGGGGGCGGGTTGGAGCTCGCCCTGGCCTGCGATCTGAGGGTCGCCTCGGAGGCCGCGCAGTTTGGCTTCCCGGAGGCGAACGTGGGGAGTATGCCCGGGGCGGGAGGGACGCAGAGGCTGGCCCGGCTGGTGGGACCTGCCAAGGCCAAGGAGCTGATGTTCACGGGGGAGCGCATCAACGCCCAGGAAGCCTACCGCATCGGGCTGGTCAACAGGGTCGCTCCCGTAGACCGCTACCTGGAGGAAGCGAAGTCCCTGGCCCAGACCATCGCCCGCAAGGCACCCCTGTCGGTCCGCTACATCAAGATGGCGGTGAACCTGAGCCAGGACGTGGATCTGGAAACGGGGCTGGCGTTTGAGCAGAACTGCCACGCCATCCTCCGCCACAGCGAGGATCGCAAGGAAGGGATCAAGGCTTTCCTGGAAAAGCGGGAGCCGCACTTCGTGGGGAGGTGAGGGAAACGCGTCCATAGAGATTTTTTGCACGGAGGGTCTTTGGCACCTGAAGTTGCCTTTCAAGGGGAGGGAGAGGAAGTGGGCGTGAAAGGGCGTGTTGCCGTAGTCACTGGAGCGGGTCAAGGCATCGGCGAGGGGATTGCCAGGAGGCTCGCCTCGGAGGGGGCAAAGGTCGTGGTCAACGACATCGTCGCCGAGAAGGCGGAGGCCGTGGCCGCGGGGATCCAGGCCGAGAGCGGCGAGGCCATGGCCGTGGTGGCTGACGTGAGCCGGAAGGAGGGGGCGGAAGAGCTGATCCGCCGGACCATCGATCATTTCGGGCGGGTGGACATCCTGGTGAACAACGTGGGGATCGCCCGGGACCGCTGGATGGTGAAGATGTCGGAGGAGGACTGGGACGAGGTCCTGCGGGTCAACCTGAAGTCCCACTTCCTCTGCTGCCAGGCGGCCGTGCCCCACATGATGGAGCAGAAGTACGGGCGCATCGTCAACATCGCCTCCCGGGCGTGGCTGGGGAACCCGGGCCAGGCGAACTATGCGGCGAGCAAGGGGGGCGTCGTGAGCCTCACCCGGACCCTGGCCTTGGAGCTTGCCAAGTTCGGGATCACGGTGAACTGCATCGCCCCCGCCCTCATCGACACGCCGCTCTTCCGCAGCCTGAAGGAGGAGATCCAGGAGAAGCTCCTGCAGACCGTGCCCGTGGGGCGGATCGGGACGCCTGCCGATGTGGCCCACGCCGTCCTGTTCTTCGCCTCCGATGAGTCCAGCTACATCACGGGCCAGACGCTGTACGTGTGCGGGGGCCGCAGCCTAGGCAGCTATTGAGTCACCCCACCAAAATCCGCAGGCGGGTTTTGGGTGGGTGCCCCTTGTGGGGACCTAGGAGGGGGTTTGGAAGCGCGATGAAGACGAGGTCAGCGCTTTGCGGGATTGTCCTGGCAATGATGCTCTCCCTTGTTCCAGCGGGCGTCGCCGCCCCGGTGGAGGTGAAGATCGCCATCGGCCCGCCCGCTGTGCTGGGATACCTCCCCGTGTACGTCGCCCAGGGGCTGGGGTACTTCCAGGAGCTCGCCAGGAGGTCCGGGATCCAGGTGCGGTTCCTGGACTTCCGGGGAGGGACCGAGGCGGCTACGGCGCTCATCACGGGGGACGTAGACTTCGCCACCGTCACCTTGACCCACGTCGTCAAGGCCCAGGAGAAGGGGAAGGATCTGAAGTTCCTCCTTACCTTCTTCAACGCCCAGGCGATGGCGTTGATCGTCCAGAGAGACCTGCCGGTGCAAACCCCTGCCCAGCTCCAGGGGATGCGCATTGGCGTGACGAGCCTGGGTTCCGCCACGCACATGCAGGCACGGCACATCCTGCGCTACTTCCGCGTGAATCCCGACGCGGCCCAGTACATCGCCGTGGGCGGCCCCTCCACCGCGCTGGCCGCCTGGAGGCGCCGGGCGGTGGATGCGATGGTGTATCTCGACCCTTTGATTACGACGTTGGTCTCGGAAGGGTCGGCGCGCCTCCTCTACGACGTGCGCACGGTGGAAGGGACCGTCCGCCTCTACGGGGCTCCCTACATCAGCAGCGGGCTCCTGACACGGGCGGACGTGATCGCCCGCGATCCGCGCCTGATCCAGGAGGTCGTCCATGTCTTCGTCAAGACCCTCCGCTGGCTTCGGGCGAAGCGCCTCCAGCCAGAGGCGATTTCCGCGGTCCTGCCGAAGGACCTCGAGTGGACACCGGAGGTGATCCGGTCGAACCTGAGCGGCCTCTCCGCAGATGGCAGGGTCCTCCCAGAGGCCGTGGAGGCAGTGGTCCGGTCCCTCGTCCAGGACGGCCTCCTCAGTCCAGACTTCCGGCCGACCTTCGACCGTCTCGTCGACCAGAGGTTCGTCCAGCAGGCGATCCTCAAGGTGGGACGTTGAGAGAGGAGGAGGGAGATGTCGAACGCCAACATCGCTTCGCAAGCTTACGTTCCTTTCCGCCCCGGGCTCTTCCGGTTCGAGGAGGGGACGGGGGAGCTCCTGGGAGGTCGGTGTCGCAGTTGCGGCGCTTGGTACTTCCCGAGCCGTCCCGTCTGCGCGAAGTGCCTGTCCCAGGAGATCGAGATCCTGCCCTTGAGCAAGCAGGGCACCGTGTATACCTATACGGTCATCTACCAGTCCACACCGGAGTTCCAGGTCCCCTACATCTTGGCCTATGTGGACCTCCCGGAAGGGGTGCGGGTGCTGGCCCAGCTCACCCAGTGCCCCCTCGAAGGGGTCCGCATCGGCATGCCGGTGGAGGTGGTATTTGAGGAGGTGGGGCGGGACCAGGAGGGCCGTGCCGTAGTCGGATATCGCTTCCGCCCGGCACCTCCCTGATTCGCCATCGACGAGGGCGGTGAGATCGAGCACGTGGGGAGGCGATCCTATGGAGGACGTCTATGTCATTGGCGTGGGGATGACCAAGTTCGGCAAGCATCCCGACCGCACCGCTGTGGACCTTGGCGCGGAAGCTGTCCTGGAAGCGATCCGGGATGCGGACATCGACCCGCGGCGCATCGAGGCCGCCTACTGCGGCCACGTGTATGGGGGCATGGTGACCGGGCAGAAGGTCCTGGCCCAGGTCGGCCTTGCAGGGATCCCGCTGGCCAACGTGGAGAACGCCTGCTCAAGTGGCGCAACTGCGATCCGGGAAGGTTACCTGGCCATCCGCGCGCGCGAACACGATGTGGTGCTGGCATTCGGTCTAGAGCACCTGACCACCCGGTTCCGGGGTGCATTGACCCCGGGGGAGGATGACCTGGAGGCGGCCGTAGGCCTGACGATGCCTGGGATCTACGCCATGCGGGCAAGGCGTCACATGGAGGAGTTCGGCACGACCCGCGAGGAGCTCGCCTTGATCTCGGTGAAGAACAAGCGCAACGCCAGCCTGAACCCCTACGCGCAGTTCCAAAAGCCCGTCACCTTGGAGGAGGTCCTGAACTCCCGCCTCATCGCTGACCCCCTCCGGTTATACGATTGCTCGCCGGTGAGCGACGGGGCTGCTGCCGTGATCCTGGCCAGCGGTTGGGCAGTCGCCAAGCTCTCCGCGCGCCGCGCTGTCAGGATTGCCGCCGCTGCGCTCCGCACGGGCACCGTGGAGGTCGGGCCTGTCTCCATGACCTTCGAGGAGCTGACCCACCGCACCGCTCAGGATGCCTACGAGCGGGCGGGCATCGGTCCTGAGGACGTGGACTTCGCCGAGGTCCACGACTGCTTCTCCATCGCCGAGGTCCTTCGAGTGGAAGGCCTGGGGCTCTACCCCGTGGGGGAATATCCCAAGCGGGTGGCCCGCGGGGAGGCGGAGATCAATGGACGCCTCCCCATCAACCCCAGTGGGGGGCTTCTGGGCAAGGGGCATCCACTGGGTGCAACGGGCGTCGCCCAGGTGGTGGAGCTTGCCCGGCAGCTCCGCGGGGAGGCGGGCGACCGGCAGGTCCAAAGGGCGAAGGTGGGCCTGGCGCACTGTCGGGGTGGCAAGGCTGCTGGGATTGAGGGAGCAGCGTGCACCGTGATCATCATGACGAGGTGAGGGGGATGTCCCGTCAGATTCCCATTCGCTGCGTGATCATGCGGGGAGGGACGAGCAAGGGGCTCTTCCTCCGGGCCAACGACCTCCCCTCCGATCCCCAAAAACGTGACAGGGTGATCCTCGCCCTGTTCGGGAGCCCCGACCCCCGCCAGATCGACGGCCTGGGGGGCGCGGACATCCTCACGAGCAAGGTGATCATCGTCGGCCCTCCCACCCGTCCCGACGCGGATCTGGACTACACCTTCGGCCAGGTGAGCATCACCGAGCCGTTCATCGACTACGACATCAACTGCGGGAACCTCTCCGCTGCCGTGGGCGTCTACGCCATCGAGGAGGGATGGGTGCGTGCCACCGAGCCCGTCACCCGTGTCCGCATGCACAACACCAACACGCGGAAGGTCCTCATCGCTGAGGTACCGGTGGTGGACGGCGTCCCTCAGGTCGAGGGGGAGCTGGCCATCGACGGGGTCCCAGGGACAGGCGCGGAGATCGTCCTGGACTATGCCCAGAGTGTTGGGGCGTCTACAGGGAGGCTCCTCCCCACGGGACAGCCCTCCGAGAAGATCCACGTGCCGGCCCTGGATCGGGCGGTCCCCGTGAGCGTCGTGGACGTCGCCAACCTGTGCGTCTTCTTCCCGGCGGAAGCCGTGGGGTTGAAGGGGACCGAGGGGCCCCAGGACCTCACCTCCGACCACGTGGAGGCGATCGTCGCCATCAAGGCGGAGGTTGCGCGCCTGTTGGACCTCCCCGCCGATGGGTTGGTCCCTTTGCCCATCCTGGTCGCCCCGCCTCACGACTACCGAACCTTCCTTGGCAGGGAGGTCCATGCAGGGGAGATCCACCTCCTCGCTCGCCTCATCGGGGGCAGGCCCCCCGTGATGCACAAGACCTTTGCCGCCACTGCTGCGGTGTGCACCGCCGTTGCCGCGGCCATCCCAGGGACGGTGGTCTCTGAGCGAAGCCGTCCCCCCTATGGGGAGGAGTTCCTCCTCGGTCACCCTAGTGGGGTCTTCCCGCTCCGCGTACGGGTTGCAGAGAGGGAGGGGGAATGGGTAGTGGAGCGCGCGGCCTACTCCCGCACTGCCCGCAGGCTCATGGAAGGGTATGCTTTCCTGCGCCCCAGCGTCCTGGAGGAATCGAACCCACCCCGACACGGGGGAAGCTCCAGTTGCTCCGGTGGAACACGATTTCTGTCCGTTCCCTGAAGTGGTCCGATGATCCCCGCGGGGGAAAAGCCAGCTCCGGATCGGCCGGCAATTGCCCTCCACAACGTTTCCCGCCACTTCCAGGGAGGTCGAGGGGGGCCGGTGATCGCCCTCCAGGGTGTAACCCTGGAGATCGCCGCGGAGAGGTTCGTCTCCATCGTTGGCCCGAGCGGCTGTGGCAAATCGACGCTCCTCAACCTGATCGCCGGCCTCCTCCCCCCTACCAGCGGGCAGGTGTCCATCAACGGCGCTCCGGTCACGGATGTCTGCCCCGACCTCGGCTTCATCTTCCAGAAGGACGCCCTGATGCCCTGGAAGACGGTGTACGAGAACATCGCCCTCCCCTTGGTGTTCCGGCGGGTCCCCCGGGCGGAGATCCATGCCCGGGTGATGGCGTGGATCGAGCGCGTAGGCCTCACGGGGTTCGAGCATCACTACCCTCACCAGCTCTCTGGGGGCATGCGCAAGCGCGTCGCCTTGGCGCAGACCCTCGTCTACGATCCCCCCATCATCTTGATGGACGAGCCCTTCACAGCCCTCGACGTCCACACCAGGGACCTCATGGAGAACGAACTCCTCCGGCTGTGGTCGGAGTTGAAGACGACCATCGTCTTCGTTACCCACGATCTCGAGGAGGCGATCGCACTCTCGGACGAGGTCGTGGTTTTCACCGCCCGGCCTGGGCGGGTCAAGGCCCGGCACCCCATCGACCTCCCCAGGCCGAGGAACGTCGCCGAGATCCGGACCAGTCCGGAGTTCCTGAAAGTCTACCGCAAGATCTGGGAGGATTTGCGGGATGAGGTGGTAGCGAGCTATGGGCAGCAGGGGGGTTGATCGCAGGCTCGCATTTGCGCTGCAAGCAGGCATCGTGTTGAGCCTCGTGATCCTCTGGGAGCTCGGCGGGAGGAGGGGATTCCTGGACCCCTTCTTCTACAGCATGCCCTCCCGGATCACCGCCACGATCTTCCGCTGGGCCCGCGAGGGGGTCCTGGCGGCGGACCTCCTCACCACGCTCTACGAGATGCTCCTGGGGTTCGCCATCGGCACTGGGAGCGGCATTGTGCTGGGGTATCTCCTGGCAGTCGTCCCCCTCCTCGACGCGGTGTTCGTCCCCTTCATGGTCTTGTTCAACGCCACGCCGCGATTGGTCCTCGTCCCCCTGTTCATCCTCTGGTTCGGCATCGGCCTAGCCTCCAAGGTGGTGCTGAGCGCGGTCATCGTCGTCTTCCCTGTGCTCTTCGCCACCTACACGGGGATCAAGGAGGTAGATCCCGATCTCATCGCCAGGGCCCGCGTTCTGGGCGCACGCCCGGTGGACATCACCCGCCACGTCCACCTTCCCTCGGCGTTGAGCTGGGTGTTCAGCAGCCTCAGGGTGAGTGTAGGATTTGCCCTCATCGGTGCCGTAGTAGGGGAGTACCTGGGTGCGAACCGGGGGCTGGGCTACCGCATCGCCTTCAGCCAGGCGATGTTCGACGCGACAGGGGTTTTCGCCGGTCTCATCGTATTGCTTGGGGTAGTCTGGGTGATCGACAGCCTCGTCAAAGGATTGGAGCAGCGCCTGACCGTCTGGAAGCCAACCTCCTCTCGTAAGGTTGGACCGTAATCCTTGGAGCGAGGAGTACGATTGACAATGCGCACGCCGGTCATCATCGATGCGGTACGGACGCCCATTGGGCGGTACAATGGAATCTTGCGCGACGTCCGTCCCGACGACCTCGCAGCCCACGTGATCCGCGAGCTCGTGCGCCGCACGGGCCTGGACCCCAACCTCATCGAGGACGTGATCCTGGGTGCAGCAAACCAGGCGGGGGAGGACAACCGCAACGTCGCACGCATGGCCGTGCTCCTCGCCGGCCTGCCAGTGACTGTGGCGGGGCAGACGGTCAATCGTCTGTGCGGATCGGGGATGCAGGCCGTTGTCTCCGCCGCCCATGCGATCAAGGTTGGTGAGGGGGAGGTGTTCATCGCCGGGGGTGTGGAGTCCATGACGCGGGCCCCCTTCGTCATGGCGAAACCCTCCACGGCGTACCCCCGCGGCGAGCTCAAGCTCTACGACACCACCATTGGGTGGCGGTTCATCAACCCCAGACTCGCGGAGGTGTACCCCCCGTACAGCATGGGGGAGACAGCGGAGATCGTGGCCGAGCGCTTCGGCGTCACCAGGGAGGAGCAGGACCGGTTCGCCCTCCTCAGCCACCAGAGGGCGGCGCGGGCGATGGCCGAGGGCCGGTTCCGCGAGGAGATCGTCCCGGTGGTCATCCCGCGACCCGACGGAGAGCCCCAGGTGGTGGATACAGACGAGCATCCTCGCCCGGATACCACCCTTGAGAAGCTGGCTGCCTTGCCGCCGGTGTTCAAGAAAGGCGGGACGGTGACCGCCGGGAACTCCTCGGGGATCAACGACGGGGCGGCGGCACTGCTCCTCATGTCCTTGGAGAAGGCGGAGGAGCTGGGCTTTCGGCCGATGGCCAGGGTCGTAGCGTCTGCCGTGGCCGGGGTGGACCCGGCATACATGGGGTTGGGGCCGATCCCTGCGACGCGGAAGGTCTTGCAGCGGGCAGGCCTGACCATCGATGAGGTGGACGTGGTGGAGCTGAACGAAGCCTTCGCCGCCCAGGTCATCCCCTGCATCCGGGAGCTGGGCATCCCCCTGGAGAAGCTCAACCCCAACGGGGGCGCGATTGCCCTCGGCCACCCCCTTGGGTGCACCGGGGCCCGGATCCTGACCACGCTGGTGCACGAACTGCGCCGCCGGGGCGGGAGGTATGGACTGGCAACCATGTGCATCGGCGTCGGGCAAGGGATCGCCGTGGTGGTGGAGGCGCTGTAGAGGAGAGTCTCCTTCCTGGGGAGAAGGGAGAGGAGAGGATGCTGCCAGGGAGGGGAGAGCATGCGAGGGGTCGCGGGATTCCCTGTGTGGTTCGTCCTTGTGGCCGCGCTGGCCCTGGCCGTTGCGCCCTTCCGGGAAGCAGGGAGTGAGGGGGTGAGGAAGGTGACGCTCGCGTACTTCGGACACAGCACGTTCCTGATCACCGCGCCCGACGGCACGACGATCCTCACGGATCCCTTTGATCGCTCCGTAGGGTACCCGATGCCGGACGTGCAGCCTTCCGTCGTGACCGTCTCTCACGAGCACTTTGATCATAACTATGTCCAGATGGCCAAGGGCAATCCCAAAGTCATCCGCGGCCTCAAGGACGGGGGAAAGGATTGGGCCCAGGTGAGGGAGCAGGTCGGGAAGGTGACCATCACGACAGTCCCCACCTACCACGACGGGACGAAGGGGAGCCAGCGGGGGAAGAACGCCATCTTCGTCTTCGCAATGGACGGGTTGCGACTCGCCCACCTGGGGGATCTTGGGCACGTCCTCGCCGAGGACCAAGTGAAAGCTGTCGGGCAGGTGAACGTGGTGCTGATCCCCGTGGGGGGTTTCTATACCATCGATGCCAAGGAGGCCGACCGCGTCCTGGCCCAGCTCAGACCGCAGATCGCTATCCCCATGCACTTCCGGACTGAGGCCAATGCCTCTTGGCCGATTGCGCCCGTGGACGAGTTCCTCAAGGGGAAGACCAATGTGAAGCGCGTGGGCCACCAGGTGGATCTCCCGGCGGAGCTCCCCAAAGCCATGGAGATCTGGGTGATGAGCTACAAGTAGCACCGCACAGGTCTGGACAATCCCTCGGGAAGGTGGCATGATATCCTCGGGGCTGGCGGCGTAGCCAAGGGGCAAAGGCGGAGGACTGCAAATCCTCTATTCCCGGGTTCGAGTCCCGGCGCCGCCTCCAAAACGCGGAAATCCAAGCGGGGCACGACCCTGCGACTGCACCCGACGGTTCATTTCCCCTCCGCTTCCCTTGCGGTCCTCCTGCTTGCCGGTTCCAGCCAGAGGTCCTGGGTCGTCAGCACCACGCCGTTGCCGGAGGGGTCATGGATGAGCCAGCCAGCCTCGTGGGATTCAGGCATCAGCCCTTCAGCCCGTACCCGTGCCAGCACGGCCTCCAAGGCCTCCCCATGGGGAAGCACCACGGAGAACCACCGGAGGCCCACAGCGTCCTTCGGTGCGGGCAGCGCGCCCTCTCCCTGCCAGGTGTTCAGGCCGATGTGATGGTGGTACCCCCCGGCGGAGACCATGGCCATGCGGAAGCGGCGCATGATCCCCCTGTTGTCAAAGCCGAGGATTCCGTGGTAGAAGCGTACGGCTGCCTCCAGGTCCCCAACGTGCAGGTGGACGTGGCCGATGCGGGTCTGTGGCGGCAGGGGAGCGCTCAGGTCGTCGCCCCGACGCAGGTGGGCGAATAGGGCCTCCAGGTCCAGGGGCTCCCGTCCGTCGCTCAGCGTGCCGTCCGCACGGCGCGCGTAGAACATCTCGTCCGTCACCACGAACTCTCCGTCCTCGGGAGACTCGCAGTAGACCTCGATGCCGTTGCCGTCCGGATCGTCCAGGTAGGTGGCCTTTGTCATGATGTGGTCGGTGGGATAGTTGGGGTATCCGGCCCGCATGAGCCTTGCGATGACGCGGGCGAGTTCGCGGCGGTCGGGCACCAGGATGGCGAAGTGGTACAGGCCGCTGGTGCCGTGGTAGCGGCGGGCTGCGGGGTCCCCGTGCAGCACCAAGAGGTCGGGCCCGCCTGTACCGAGAAAGGCGATGGCCTCCTCCCGGCGGTGCAGCTGGAAGCCCATCAGGCGTTGGTAGAAGTCCAGGCAACGCTCCAAATTCCTGACGGTGAGGGTCACCGTGCCGATGTGGGTTTGCGGGTGGATCCCAGCCACGACCTCACCCCCCTCGACCTTGTGCATGTCCAGGCCCACGTCCGCACAGCACGCCCTTGGCGGTGTTCACGCGCTCCGCGAGGTACGCACGCTGGACCCGGCCGAATTTGTCTTCCTCGCTCAGTTCGCTCCCGCCAAAGGGAAGCCTCTCGCGCGTTGGGAGACCTCTGCCGCGAGACGGAGGTTATGGCGGAGAACGGAATGAAGATCGCGCGAGCTCGGCATCGAACTGAACATAGGTATCGTACCCGATGAGGTCGTAGAGTTGCTGTCTCGTCTGCATGCGCGCCAGCAATGCCTTCTGCGACCCGTCGCGCCGGAGAACTGCAAGGGCTTCAGAGACCGCGGCCATGGCCATGCGAAGGGCCGTGACTGGGAAGATTACGATCCTATAGCCCCACTCCCGGAACTGCTCCACAGAGAAATACGGCGTTTTGCCGAACTCGGTCATGTTGGCCAGAAGCGGCACGTCCACGTTACGTGCCACCTCTTTGAACTCCTCTTCGGACTCCAGGGCCTCGGGGAAGATCACATCCGCCCCTGCCTCGGCGTAGAGGCGGGCGCGGCGGATCACCTCTTCCAGCCCATGCGTGGCGCGCGCATCTGTCCTTGCAATGATGAGGGCATCCCGCCGAACCCGGACGGCGGCCCGGATTTTCTGGACCATCTCCTCGGGGGGGATCACAACCTTTCCAGGCAGGTGGCCGCATTTCTTGGGCATCCTCTGGTCCTCCAGCTGAATGGCCGCGGCGCCTGCGTGTTCGAGCTCCACCACAGTCATGACCACGTTCAGTGCCTCCCCGAACCCTGTGTCCGCGTCCACGATCAGGGGAGAGGCGGTCGCGCGATAGATCGCCCGGACCTCCTGGGCGAGGTCGGTTAGGGTGAAGAGGCCGAGGTCGGGCAGGGCCAGGCTCGCTGCGAGCGCTCCCCCGGAGACATACAGGACAGGGAACCCCATCTGGCGAGCGAGCACGCCCACGAGAGGGTTGAACACCCCGGGGGCCACGATAACCGGTTCGGAGGCAAGCATTTGGCGGAGGAGGAGCCCAGGACGCTCGGGGGGCCTCTCCCCTAAGAGCCACGCGGGTGACATCACGCTTCAACCTCCATGAGGTGTACAATTTCCGCAACAGTCGACCGCTCGATCCCCATCACGCGCTCCACAAGCCTTTCAGCCTGCGCGGGCGGGAGGACGCCGGTGACGTTCCTCCGGAACTTCTCCACGACCTCGTCATCGGTCATGGGATTGCGCACATGGCCGCGCGGGTACCACACTTCCCGTGCGACCTCCGACCCATCCCACGTCCGGACCGTGACCCGGTTCGGGACCCCTTCTGGGTAGGCTGCGGTGAGCGCAGGGTCCTCCTGCAGGATGGTACGTTCCGCAAGCATCTGCCGGACAAGCGGGTCGGAGAAACGGTGTGGTCCAAAGGACTGGAGCGAGATCTCCCCATCGAGCAGAGCGACGACGACCGTGTAGGGCAGGGAGTGGTCCGCTGTCTCCCGCGTCTTGGGTGCCCATTTCTCTGGGTCCTTGGCGATGATCTCATAGGCGGCTCTGAAGGTGTCGATGTGGATGTGGGAGATACGTCCCGGATCTCCAATCTCTCTGCGTATCTGAAGCGCGGCATCCACCGCGCTCTGGGCGTGGTACTCCACCGGCCAGGATTTCAGGGAGGTTTCCAGGATCCTCCTCGGGGGTTGCCGCTCGCGGAGAGTCCTCAAAGCCTTCTGGTCGAACTCTTCCCCACCGAGAAGTTGCCGGAGAAAGCCCATCTCCCCCACGAACGGGAGGAACGGCCCTGTCATCCCATGAGCGGCAAGGAGACAGCTAAAGATGGCGTTCCGGCAGGCATTCGCAGCCGCGGCTCCTTTCCACATGGAGAGTTCTCCAGCACGAGTCTGGCGCATGGCGGCGTGGGGGACGACGGTGAGAGAAATCGCATGCTCCAGGGCCTCCGGCCCCAAGCCGAGGAGTCGTCCCGCTGCGGCAGCCGTGGCAATCCCAACGTAGTTCACATGGTCCCACCCTTGTTTGCGGAGGCTCCCTGCATCGCAGAGGGAGACGCCGATCTCGTACGCCACCGCAATCGCCGTCACCAGTTCTGTGGTCGGACAGTCCCGATATTCTGCGACTGCCATCAAGGGAGCGATCACATCGCTGGGGTGCAACGGTTCCCGCGATAGGTAGGTGTCGTTGTAGTCCAACGCACGCACCATGACCCCATTGACAAATCCAGCCACATCCGGGGCTGCCCGGAGGCGCGTGCCCCAGAGCGTAGCTCCCTTGTGGGAGGGGAACGCGCTCGCGACTCGTCGGGCTGCGGTCGCAGCCTCAGTTGTGAAGGCGGCGAGCGCCACCCCGATGGAGTCGAGGATCCGTCGTTTCACTTCATGGACCGTTTCCTCCGGGAGGTCCTCCCACCGGACGCTCTGTGCATAGATCGCGAAGAGCTCCGCGTACGGATCACGCATCATCGATGCCTCGCGCAGGCTCCACCAAGACCTACTCCGGCTCCGGACCATCGTATGTGAACGGCACGTGGATCCGCATGGGAGCCTCGCGTGTGAGCTCCTCCACCACGTGGGCCGCGATGCCGGCACACCTCCCGAGGATGAACACGAGTTTTCCTACCTCGGGGGAGAACTCCAGGCCCACCAGGACAGCCGCCAGTGCACCGTCCACGTTCACCGTGAGCACACGGCCGACCTCCCGGGAGAGGGCGTCGGCAATGGCCTGCATCAAGGCGATGGGGAGCTCCGCGATCCCTTCTTCCCTGGCCATGGCCCAGAGGGCCACAGTCCGGGGATCCCGCTCATGGACCCTGTGTCCGACCCCCGGTATTCTTTTGCCCTCCGCCCGGTATCGTTGCACGATCCGCCTCCCTGCTTCCTCAACGGGGATGGCCTCACGGGAGATCAGTTCCAGCCCCTCCTGGAGCATGCGCATGGCGTCCTCCCCGGCACCGCCGTGCGCATCCCCGATTGCGAGAAGGCCACCTGCGACAGCTGCTTCCACCGCCCTCCGATTCCCGCTGGCGATGACGCGCGCCGCCATCGTGGAAGGAGGAGTGGGTCCGTGATCTGAAGAGGCGATGAGGATCGCATTCCACAGACTGGACTCCCCACGGGAGGGCATGCGGCCCCGGAGGAGGAGGAAGGCCACGTCCCCGAAGTTCCCAAGGCGCATGAGCTCCTCCACACGGTGCCCTCGCAGGATGATGCGATCCCGGTCGTAGGTGGAGATCGACGTCCTCCAAGGTTCCATAGGCCCCCTCCTTTCAGATTACTCCTTCGCTCTTCAGCTGCTCCAGCTCGGCGTTTGTCAGCCCCAGTTCCTCTCGATAGATCTCCTCATTGTGGGCGCCAAGGGGTGGCCCTGGCCAGCGGATCGCACCCGGCGTGCCCGTGAGGCGGGGCAAGGGGAGATGCATGGGGATCCTCCCCAGCTGGGGATCCGCTACTTCGACGACCAACCCTCTTGCCTGGACGTGCGGGTCCGCCAGGAGCTGTGGAACATGATAGACGGGTGCAGCGGTGACCTCATGACGCGTGAACAGCTCCATCACCTCCTGGAGCGTATACCTCCCGATCGCTCCCTCTAAGATCTCGTCAAGCGCCTCTGCGTTCTGGACGCGCGCCTCGTTTGTGGCGAACCGGGGGTCGGCGAGAAGCTCCGTAAGCCCGAGGGCCTCAAAGAGGCGGACGGCTGTGTTCGGCGTGGAAGCCGAGATGGCCAACCACTGCCCATCCTTTGTCCTGTACGTATTGCGAGGGGCGGCGTTGTGAGACCGATTTCCGATCCGTTCCCGCACCTTCCCTGCGAGGCGGTATTCGGCGGCAACGGGTCCCAGAATGGCGAACAACGGTTCAAGGATGGCGAGATCGATGACCTGTCCCTCCCCCGACCGCCGCGCATGGTGGACAGCGATGACGGCGGCCGCAGCCCCCCACAGAGCCGCAACCATATCGGCCAGGGGAAACGGCGGCAGGGTCGGTGGCCTATCAGGGAACCCTGTCATGGCTGCAAACCCGCTCATCGCCTCGATCAACGTTCCAAGGCCCGGTCTGTCCCGGTAAGGTCCGGTCTGGCCCCACCCGGAGATGCGCACAACGACGAGGCGGGGGTTCTGGGCGAGCAAGACATCCGGGCCGATCCCCCATCGCTCGAGCGTGCCAGGGACGAAATTCTCCACGAGGACATCCGACCGCTCCACCATCTGCAACAAGAGATCGCGTCCTTTGGGGTGAGCCAGGTTCAGCGTGACACTCCGCTTGTTCCGCGCATAGACCTTCCACCAGAGGTCCATGCCGTCGGTCTTCCAGGTTCGAAGAGGATCCCCCTTCCCGGGCTGTTCAACCTTCACCACGTCGGCCCCGAAATCTGCGAGGACGAGTGTGAGCATGTTCCCTGCTACGAGGCGGGAAAGATCCAGCACGTGGAGATCCTCAAGGGGCAACATCGGGTCGGCCTCCTTCCGGCTCCGCCCCATCTGCTGCGGGGAGTACGATGCACCACTCCGGCGGCAGGTACAGGCTGACCTCTCCCTGGACGGGCTCCATCGCCTCGACGCGCAGGGATCCCACGGGGGTCTCCACCACATACTGGAAAGCCGCTCCCAGGTACAGGCCGGATTGCACCTTCCCGGGGAGATCGTTCCTCCCCTGTCGACTCTGCCCGTGGAGGCGGATCCGTTGCGGCCGGATCGCCACAACGACCGGCTGCCCGAGCGTAAACTGGACCGTGGAGGAGCCCTCCAACAAGACCCCGGAATCCAACCTGACCAGAAGCCGTTGTTCCTCCTGGATGGCCTCCACGCGCCCTCGGAGGAAATTGCAGGAGCCGATGAAGTCGGCCACGAAGGCGTTGGGAGGGAATTCGTAGATCTGCCTGGGGGAGCCCATCGCCATGATGCGCCCGCGGTTCATCACGACCACACGGTCTGAGAGGGCCAAAGCTTCTGCTTGATCGTGGGTTACGTAGATCGCCGTGATGCGGAGCCGTTGCTGTAGCTCCCTCAACCAGAATCGGGCCTGCTCCCGGAGCTTGGCATCCAGGTTGGACAGTGGCTCGTCGAGCAAGAGGATGCTCGGTTCGTAGACAAGAGCTCTGGCGAGGGCTACACGCTGCTGCTGGCCCCCAGAGAGCTGGTGCGGGTACCGGTTCTCAAAGCCCTCCAGCTGCAACAGAGAGAGGATCCATTCGATGCGCCGCCGGATCTCCGCCTGGGGGATCCTGCGCATGCGGAGCCCGAAGGCGAGATTCTCAAACACGGTCATGTGGGGCCAGAGTGCGTACGACTGAAAGACCATCCCGACGTTGCGCGCCTCGGGGAGGAGGAAGATCCGGCGGCGGGCATCGGTCAGGAGCCGGTCCCCGAACCTGATGACCCCTTCGTCAGGGAACTCCAAACCCGCAATACAGTTCAGGGTAGTGGATTTCCCACACCCCGAGGGGCCCAGGAGTGTGACCATTTCCCCATCGTGGACGGTGAAGCTCACGCCGTCCACAGCCAGGACCCCGTCGAAGCGCTTTCGGAGGCTTTCCACCACCAGCTCAGCCATACACCCTCACTCCCAACACCCTCCGTGCGATTCCGAGCCAGAGAAGCGTGAGCACGACTTGCAGGACAGCAAGGGCCGACACGGGACCGCTATCGCCCTGGCGCCAGAGCTCGATCATGGTCGTCCCCATGACCTCGCTCCCGCGGGCGAACAGGAAGACCGCGGAGGCGTACTCCTTGAGGAAGGTGACGAACAGGAGGGTGTATCCCGCGAAAAGGGCCTCCCGGAGGAGCGGGAGGAGGATGCGACGTACCGTTGTGATCCAGCTCGCGCCCACGACACGGGCGGCCCGGTCCATCTCCTCGCTAATTCGGAAAACCGACGGGCTCACCGCACCGAAGCCGTAGGGGATGTACCGCATGATGAACGCGAGGGTGAGGCCGAGGATGGTGTTCCGAAGTGCGCCAAGCCCCGGGACGAGGAGGAAACTCCACAGGAACCCGATGCCCACAATGATCCCTGGGATTGCACGGGGATACAGCGCAACATAGATCAAGGGCCTGCGGAGCGGGAAGTCGGAACGGAACGCGACGAGGGTGATGAGGGCCATGAAGAAGATTCCGACCGCGCCACCTGCGAAGGCGATGAGGAAGCTGTTGAGGATCGACCGCGCGTAGGCACTGTGCCCAAAGATGAGCCGGTAATGATCCAGGGTCATGACCTCTAGCGGGTTCATGAAGGGACTCAGGAATGCCGTGAAGGACTGCACGACGATTCCCAAGAGCGGGAGGACAATCGCGAGGAGCACATAGAACCAGCACCATCCCGCTGCAACCCATCGAAGCCGTCCGAGCGGGAGCAAGCGCGCACGAGTCACCCTCCCCGTCACGGTGACGAACCGCCGGTGTCCTCCGAGCAGCCGCTCCTGGAGGGCGATGAGGAGCGTCAAGAACAGGAGTATCAGCACAGATGCGGCAGCGATCATCCCGTATTCCGTCGTTCCACCAACGATCCCGAGCTTGTACAGGAAGGAGGAGAATAGCTCGATCCCTACGGGCGTCCCGAGGACAAGGGGAATGCTGAGGACCTCTGCAGCGGCAATGAACGTCAACAGGCCACTATACAGGAGCGCCGGTCGGAGGAGAGGGAGCGTTACCCGCCACAATGTCCGTAAGGGTCCCGCCCCGGCAATGCGGGCTGCGTCCTCTACTGCCGGATCCGAGAGGGCGAGGCTCCCTGAGGCATAGAGGTAGGTATAGGGCGCATAGTAGACCCCGCCCAGGACTGCCATCCCCCCGAGCGAATAGAGGTTCCATGGGTTCACGCCGGTGATACTCCGGAGGATCTGGGTCAGGTATCCCTGCGGCCCGAAGATGACGGTCCAGGCGAACGCGATGACCAAGGGGCTCATGTACAGGGGGGAGGTGACCAGCCCCGCCAAGGAGGTCCGCCCAGGCACATCCGTCCGCACGAGGAGGATCGCCAGGGTGACGCCGATGACGACCGCAAGGGCGGTCGTGGAAGTAGCGAACACGAGGGTGTTGAGGAGAACTCTCCGGAACTCCTGGTTTTGCAGGAGACGGACGTAGTTGGAAAGCGTCAGCGCCCGGGCGGGTTCATAGAGAGGGGCGGAGAGGAAGCTCTGGAAAAGGATGGGGAGGAGAGGGACGGTCACGAGGAGGAAAGTGAGGGCAGCGACCGCCCCTTGGAGGGCCCGGTCAACTGCCCCCGCCCTCTGCGCTCTCTGGACGATAACGGCAGCTTCCATGGGCTTCAGTCCCGTCCGAAGGCCTTTGCTCGATTCCCGCCTCCCCCGAGGCGGCGGGAGCTCCCTCGAATGGCGAACGGCCAGTCCTCTAGCGCTGGTAGATCTTCTTCCAGCGTGCCAGGAAGGCCTCCCGCTTGGCCTTGTCCATGAGGTCCCGATCGTAGGAGAAGATGATCAAATTTCTCTCCCCGATGGTCTTGGCGAGGTCGGTCAGATGGTGCTTAGCCTTCCCCGCAACGTCTGGACGGTAAGCTGTCAGGCCACCCTCGGCGAACGCAATCTGGCCGGACTGGGAAAGGATGAAGTCCAGCATCAAGCGGGCTGCGTTCGGGCTACGCGCTGCACGGGTGATCGCCATCCCCCGGTTCGCCACAGGAGTGCCGTCTTCGATCATCCCCCACCCCAGCACCGGCTCGGCAGCAGGGAAGCGGGGGAAGACAGAGATCGTGGAGACGAAGTAGCCAACTATGCTCTCCCCGGAGAGTACGCTATCGATCATGCGACCTGCGCTGCTCTGCGCTCTCACGCCTGCCCGCGCGAGCGTTTCGAGAATCCGCCAACCGCGCTCCCCGTGACGCTTGATCCAGAACCAGTTGATGGCGAACCCCGTCGCAACGCGCTCGGCATCATAGGTCGTCAGACGGTTGCGGAAGGTCTGCGGGTTCTGTTGGACGAGTTCGGCCAGCTGTGCCATGCTCTTGGGCCAAAGCTCCTGGCGCAACGCGCGCTTATTCCAGATGAACACCATCGGATCTGCGGAGACCATGTAGATCTCTTTCCCGAACTTCGCCCAGGATGGGATGTAGCGGGATTCGGGGGATTCGTACGTGACAGCCTGGCCCTTCTGCAGGAACTCCTGCCATGCATCCGGGGCGATAGAGATGATCATGTCCGCTGTGCGCGCGCCGCTTGCCGACTCAGCATAGTACCGCTCGAATACCTCATACGAACCGAGGTCAAGTGTTTCAACGTCCAGCCACGGGTACAGCTTCTTGAACTCTGCAAGCACAGGCGCCCAGTTGCGCGCGGACATGATGGAGTAGACGAGCAGCTTGCCCTCAGCCTTCGAGGCTTCGATAATCCGGCCATAGTCCGCAGGGTAATATGCAGGGAGTCCTGGGATCGCTGGTCCTGCGCTGGCCGGCACCATGAGGGCGATCAGCACGAGGATTCCGATACCCGAACGCACGAGCTTTCCCATCCTCCTCACCTCCCAGAGGGACTCTCCCTCACTGTCCCCGTTTTTTGTCCTGCCCGCTCAAACACGATGGGATCGCCGCCTAACACAGCCGTAAGCCGGGCGGCTTCCGCTCGCACGAGATCTGCCGCTCTTTGGATCCGCTCGGGGGAGAACCGGGACTTTGGCCCTGCCACGCTGATTGCGCCCACGAGGACTTGATCTCGCCCGAACACAGGGGAGGCCACAGCCGCTACCTCGGGATCCCGCTCCCCGTAGGAGACGGCGGTGAGGGACTCCCGGATCTCCCGGAAAACTGGGGGATCCTTGAGATCGGGCTCAGAGAAAGCGAGTAGGACTTTCCCTGCCGCTCCTCGGTCGAGGGGAAAGTGATCGCCAACTTGGGAGAAAACCCGGACCATCTTCGGTGAGTCGACACGAAAGAGGCAGATGCGTTTGTCCCCCTCTCGGATGAAGAAGGAGGCACTCTCGCCGGTCTCTCGGACGAGAGCCTGCAGAACTGGGACCACATGATCGGCGAGCCGAAATGTATTCTGATAGGCGGTCCCGAGTCGCAGGCACAATGGACCCAGTCGGAATCTCCCATCATGGAGCCGGACGAGGATCCCAGATTCACAGAGAGTGAGACAAAGGCGTAGCACAGTGCTCTTGGGGATCCCGGAAAGCCTCGTGAGCTCAGCGAGGGTGAGGGCGGAGGAGCTCTCTGCAAGCGTCGTAAGAATCCGCAGAGCGCGTCTTACCGCGGCCGTGCCCTTGCGCTCCCCGCGCGCCTCATGGAAGCTGCTTGGGGTTCCTCTGGGGATCATTCCACTACGTGGTATAATGGTCCTTTTTGTGAAATACAGTACCATGCGCTTCCGTGCCTGTCAATCCCCTAGGATCCCGGGAGGGACCTAACGGTACTTCCCTGAACCCTCCTCCTGCGGCTCTTCGGAGATCGCCGTGAGGTACTCCAGGACGGTCCTGACCCCGAACCCGGTGCCGCTCCCCTTTGGCCAGTAAGGGCCTTTGGCTTCCTCCTGCTCGACGAAGGCGGGGCCGGCGATGTCCAGGTGCGCCCACGGCTTCCCTCCCACGAACTCCCGCAGGAAGATGGCTCCTTTCTGGGCCCCCGCGTAGCGGCCGCCGGAGTTGCGGAGGTCAGCGATCTCGCTCTTCATCGCTTCGAGGTACTCCTCGAAGAGGGGGAGCTGCCAGACCTTCTCCCCTGCCTTGGAGGCAGCTTGCATCAGGCGGTTGAGGAGGCCCTGGTCGTTCCCCATGACCCCGGCGCAGATCGGTCCGAGCGCGATGATGCACGAGCCGGTGAGGGTGGCCAGGTCGATGATCTCGTCGGCCCCTTGCTGAGCGGCGTAAGCAAGGGCATCGGCGAGGATCATCCTCCCCTCGGCGTCGGTGTTGTTGATCTCGATGGTGTGCCCATCCATGGCGCGCACGATGTCCCCGGGCTTCGTCGCCGTCCCGCTCGGGAGGTTCTCCACGGCGGGAGCGATGCCGAGGACACGGACGGGGGGTGCCAGGTCCGGGAGGGCGCTCATGGCCGCGATGACGGCGGCGGCACCGGCCATGTCCATTTTCATCGTCTCCATCCCCTCGGTGCTCTTGATATCCAGACCTCCGCTGTCGAAGGTGACGCCCTTGCCCACGATGGCCACAGTGCGCTTCGCCTGAGGGGGAGCATACTCCAAGACGATGAACCGGGGCGGCTGGGAAGAACCCTGGGCGACGGCGAGAATGGCTCCCATTCCCATCTGTCGCATCTCCTCGGGCCCATAGATGGTGCAGCGGAGCCCCTTCTGCGTGGCCACCTCCCGGGCGACCTCGGCAAGGCGGGAGGGGGTGAGCTCGTTGGGGGGCTCGTTCACGAGATCGCGGGCGAAGCAAGTGGCACTGGCGAAGATCGCTGCCCTTCGGATGGCTTCGTTGACTTCCTCACGGCGATCGGGGGTGGTGAGGAGCTCCACTCCCTCCACCATGCCCTCCTCGTCGCTCCGCTTGTACTTGCGGAATCGGTAGCTCCCCAAGATGGTCCCCTCCACCAAGGCCTGGGCCTCTTCTTTTGCCGGGAAACGGTCGAGAAGGGGGAGCGCGATGTGGCGGAGGTGGCGTCCCCGTGCTGTGTTCACGCCAATGGCCGCGGCCTGGCGGAGGTGATCCGTGGTGATCCGGCTGGAAGGCCCCAGGCCCACGAGGAGCACCCTCCGTGGGGGGATGCGATCGTGCGTGTGGAAGAAGAGGGTAGTCCTGGCTTTCCCTGTAAACCTCTCCTCCTCGACGACTTTCCGGAGGATCCCTCCAAGGGCCTGGTCGACTGCTGCGACTGGCCCCGAGAAGATTTCCCCCTCGGGGACCCCCAGGACCAACAGGTCACAGGGGCAGTTCTCCGGTGCGACCGTTGAGACGGTGAACTCCACGAGCGGTTCCTCCTTTCACTTTTTCCATCCTGGCGGCATGCGCCAGATCGCGTTACCCATTGTAGGGAGAGATGGCGAGCACGCGCAACACCTGCCTAGGGAATTCGGGGAGGATGGCGAAGAAGAAAGGGGCTGTCGAGACGAACGGGAGGTTGTGAATGGAACTGGGCGCGAACCTGCTTCCCCTCGTGGGGAATCTCGTGAACCGGCAGGACCCCGCTGGGGAGCAGCGGCGGCACCTGCAGGCGAGCCGCGTGCTCATCCAGGAATACGGCCTGGGAGCGATTGAGCTGACAGGGGACTTCCCGGCCATCTACCCTGAGGTGATGAACCGGAGCTTCTACGAGGAGATGGCCAGGCTCCAGGAGGAGCTCGGGTTCAAGTGCACCGTCCACCTGCCCTTCCTCTGGCTCGACCTGGGAAGCCTGAACGAAGCGATCCGCGAGGCCAGCGTCTCCTGCACCTTGGCGGTCGTGGAGGCCATGGCTCCCCTCACCGTGGAGCTGTATGTGGCGCACCTGTGGGGGTTGTGGTCGAAGGCAGTCGTCGAGGAGATCCCTCCGGAGGGCCAGGCCGCCGTATACAAAGCGCTCATCACCCAGGCTACCCGGAGCATCGAGGATCTGAAGAGGTTCGTTCCCCCTGAGCGGTTGTGCATTGAGAACCTGACCCCCACGCCCCTCGACACGTTGCTTGAGCTCGCCCGGTCCCAGGGGGTCCGCCTCTGCCTCGATGTCGGCCATCTCGCCTCCCGGGGGGAAGATCCGGAGGAGGCGATCCTGGAGAGCCGCGACGTCCTCGCCCATGTCCACCTCCACGATGTCTTGCGCCGGCAACGGGCCGATGGGACCTGGGAGAACTGGGACCACCTGGGCCTGGGCCGGGGGGGTGTCGACTACCCCAGGGTCGTTGAGGCCCTCCGCCGAGGCGGCTTCGCGGGAGCGATCATCCTCGAGCACAGCGCCCGCGAGGACCTGGAAGCGAGCGTCAACGCCCTCCGGGCCTACCTCCCCTGAATCCCCTTCCTCCCTCCGCGAGGACCTCCCTAGAAGACCTGCCCAGCGCCCACCTCCCGGGCCCGCTCGTAGACCATCCTCGCGGCAGCGACATCTTCCAGGGCGATCCCCTGGGACTCGAACAGGGTGATCTCCTCAGGGGAGCGGCGACCCGGGACGCGCCCGGCGACCACGTCGGCGAGCTCGACAACATCCTCCCAGTTCAGCTTCCCCGCCTGGACGGCGGCGATGAGGTCCCCGGATTCGATACGGGCCTGTTCCCTGGAATCTACGACGACGATGTGGCTGCGGGAGACGGTTTCCACGTCGACCTCCTGCTTGTGGGCCCAGTTGGATCCGATGGCGTTGATGTGGACGCCTGGCCGGAGCCAGCCGCCCTGGAGGACGGGCTGGGAAGCCGTGGTGGCTGTGATGATGATGTCCACGCCCTCACCTGCTTCCTCTGCGCTCCCGACAGGCTCCACCTGAACTCCGAGCGCCTGGATCATCTCCTCGGCGAAGGCAGCGCACCGATCTGGATTCCTGCTGTACGCCTTCACCAGGGCGATGGGGCGGACGGCGCAGACGCCGGCGAGCTGGGTCCTGGCCTGCTTCCCTGTCCCGATGATCCCTATCGAGCCAGATTCCGGCCGGCTCATGTACTTGGTCGCCACGGCGCTGGCCGCGCCTGTGCGGAGCTGCCCCAGGCGATCCGCTTCGATCACAGCCAAAAGCTCCCCTCCCCGGGTGCTGTAGAGGAGCACGACGAAGCGGGTTCCCTGGGGCGTGGTGGCGTAGGACTTCAGTCCCATCACGCCGAGCTCCGGGATCCCCGCGGACATGACGTGGAGGACTTCCTTCCCCAGGATCACCCGGTCCCGGGGACGGTTCACCGCCTTCCCCTCGGCGAGGAGGCGGAAGGCTTCCTCCACCGCGGGGATGAGATCTCCCATCGCGAGGAGGCGCTCCACGTCTTCCTCACGCAGGTACAAGGGCATCTCAAGACCTCCCTTCAGGAGATTCTTTCATGGAAGAAGCGTCCGGACGAACTGTTCCAGGGACCGCTGGGACGCCGGGCCGGTCTTCGCGAGGTACTCCTGCCAAGCGGCGGTGAGCGCAAGGGCGATCTCCTCCCGGAGTTCCTCCGTCAGCCTCCGGAGGGGGAGAGGAGGTTCCCAGGGGGGACCCTCAAGGTGGAAGGCCACCTGATCGCAGTAGTCCATGCACTCGTTCAGGAAGGTGCGGATCCGCTCCCCATCGAGGCTCCCGAGGGTGAAGGCCTCCCCGGTCATGTCCTCGTAGGCTCCTGTAAGGATCCCGGCCAGCGCCGCGAGTGCGGCGAGGGCGCGGGTTCCAGACCAGGTTGCCTGGATGTTCTGGGCGGCGCCAGGCGCGACGGATACCTCCAGGGCGAGATGGTCTGCCCACCGGTTCACGACCCCGAGGCACAGAGTCGTGGCCCGGTGGAGGCTCTCCGGGGGATTCCCCGAGCGCATCGCGCGCCGGAGAGCCCCTACGGCTGCCGCCTTGACCTTCCCTGACGCCTCCGGCCTGGCGATCCGGGGCATCAGGACGTCCCGATCGAACAGCCACTCCACCATGAGCGCAAGGGATCCCGGGGAGCGGTAGCGGTCGGCTCTCCTCCGGACTCCTTCCACCAAGGAGCGCTTGAGCCGGTCTCCCCAGGCCGTGGAGGTCTCCAGGAGGGTCCGCAGGGGGAGGTAGAAGAGGGCGATCCATGCCGTCGCGGCGATGAACCAACGCTCCGCCAAGATCCCGAGGAGGGAGAGGAGCAGCAGAGTGAGGGCAAGCCCGGACAGGGTGGCGCCCAGGAGCCAGAGCCGCACAGTCCTCCTGGCATCCGGGCTGGCGAGCTGGGCAAGCCACCGCTGCAGGAACATGGTGAGCCAGATTTCGACGCAGGAGGCACTTCCTCCTGGGATGGGAAAGAAGGAAGTCAGGAAGAGGGTGTCGAAGGAATGGTAAACGTTTACCACACATGGCCCTGGAGCGGAGCCCGATCAGTGTCGTCCACTGGATGGTCTTCCCCGGCCCGGGAAGCACCCGTTCCACGGCGCGGGGGGAGGCGCCGGCGGAGTACGTGCTCAAGACCGTCGAGCAGGTCCTCAAGGACCCCTCGTTCGGCGGGCTGGAAGTGACGCGCATCAAGGACCCGAAGGTCCGCCGCCGCGTTGCCGAGCTGGCTGCCCAGTACGGGAAGACACTCTATTTCGGCGCGCAGCCCGTCCAGCTCCTCAACGAGGAGAGGTGGATCCCCCCCACGGATCTCTCCAGCGCCAGCGAGGTGGCGCGCCGGCAGGCCGTGGAGCGGATCCTGCGCTGTGTCGACGAGGCCTATGAGGTCGGCGCGGCCCGCATCAGCCTCCTGAGCGGCCGGGATCCCGGGGAATCGCCCGGGAACCGCTTGCGCCAGGAGGCCACCGAGGCCCTTGTCCGCTCGCTGGCTGAGATCTGCCGCTACGCGCGCGAGCGGGCCGAGACCCTCGGCCGGGAGCCTCTGATGGTCGTCCTGGAGCTGTTCGATCGCAGGCCTGAGCAGGGGTTCCACAACCAGCTCATCGGTCCCTCCACGGAGGCGCTCGCCGTGGCGCGCATCGTCAGGGCGCACCTCGGCCACGTGAACTTCGGCCTCCTCTACGACCTGGCCCATATGCCGTTGATCCAGGGACCTGATGGAGCGTCCGAGACCGCTGATGCCGTGCGTCTGCTCGCACCCTTCCTGGTGCATGTGCACATCGGGGGCACCGTCCTTGACCCGGAGGACCCCCTCTACGGGGACAGCCACGTGCGCCTGGACCACCCGAAGAGCGCCATCAGAGAGGAGGAGCTGGCCGGGTTCCTCTCCGCACTCGTGGATATCGGGTATACTGGCCCCATTGGCATTGAAGTGGTCCCCCGCCCAGGGGAGCTCTCCGAGGCGGTCCTAGAGAGCACCCGGGCTCTCCTAGAGGTCGCCCGCAACCGCACCGATGTGAACTACACCCTCGGGCCCTTTTACTGGCACACGCGCCGGTTCTTCCCCGAGGCGCTGTGGTCCCTCCTCACCGAGGCGCGCGTGCGCCAGTCCCAACGTATTGAGGAGGCCGCCAGGAACCGCCGCCGCCCGCAGGCGCTCACCCCGCCCGATGGGAAGCTCCTGGTGCTGGCGGCGGACCATCCAGCCAGGCGGGTCACCGCTGTGGGGGAGGATCCCACGGCCCTTGGCGACCGGATGGAGTACCTCGGCCGTGTCCTCCGTGTCCTCACAAGCCCCCTCGTAGACGGTGTGATGGCGACCCCTGATATCGTGGACGATCTCTTCCTGGTGGACTACCTGCTCAAGGATGCGGGGCACGAGGGGCTCCTGGATGGGCGCGTCGTCATCGGGTCGATGAACCGCTCCGGGCTTGCAGGTGTGGAGTACGAGATGGAGGACCGCATCACCGCCTTCACCCCAGAGGCGATCCACCATCGCGGCCTGGATGGCGGGAAGGCGCTCCTGCGCATCGATCCCGGCAGGTACTCCCGGTACTCCATCCAGACCATGTCCTACGTGGCCCAGGCGGTCAACACCCTGCGACGTTATGGCCTGGCGGCGTTCGTGGAGATCCTCCCCGTGGAGCGGGTGGAGGGGCGGTACAGGGTGGTCATGGATCCTGAGGAGATGATCCGGGCGGTGGGGGTAGCTTCAGGCCTTGGGGAGGCCTCCGACCGCACGTGGATCAAGATCCCCTACGTCCGGGACTTCTGGCGCGTTGCCCGGGCTACGACCCTCCCGATCCTCCTCCTGGGAGGGGAGGCTCAGGAGAACCCGATCTCGATCCTGGAGGACTTCGAGCGGGGGATGGGGGAGGGACCGAACGTGCGCGGCGCCATGGTCGGCCGCAACGTGCTCTACCCGGGCAGGGATGACCCCCGCGTCGTTGCGGAGGCGATTAGCCTGATCATCCACCAGGGCGCTTCGGCCAACGAGGCGGTGCGCCACATTGCCCGGAGCCGCGGCGCCGAGGAAGGGTACCTGGTGACGCGTCTCCTGGGTTAGGGAGACGAGAAAAATCCACACGCGGCAGTCGCCCGTGTGGAGCAAAGGGGGGGTGAGAGGATGAGATGGTCCGCCTTGATGATGGTGATCCTGGCTTTGCTTTGGATCGTCCCCGTTGGGGCGCAGCAGACGGTCACGCTTACCGCCTGGACGATCGGGCCAGAAGAGGCCTCGCGGACGCGGGCCACGAACCTCGTGGAGGCCGCGCAGCGCCTGAACAAGGCCCTCGAAGAGGAGAAGGCACCCTATCGTGTCAGCGTGGAGACGAGCTTCGAGACGACGAACTGGGATACCCACCGGCGGCGGATCCTCCTGGCCTTCCAGAGCGGGAAGGCTCCAGACATCGTTCAAGCTGCCCACATTGACGTCGCCCCGTGGAGCGATGCAGGCTACATCATCCCTCTCGATCCCTACCTCGACAAGTACCCGAGCTTCAAAGATGTGATCCCGACCCTGTGGAACGCGGTCAAGTACAAGGGGAAGATCTGGGGGGTACCGCAGGATACGGAGGCCCGGCCTTTCTACTTCAACAAGGAGCTCCTGGCGAAACTCGGGTGGAGCGCAGCAGACATCGCCGCTCTCCCCCGGATGATCCGGGAAGGGAAGTTCACCTGGCAGGACGTCCTAAAGGTAGGCAAGGAGGCCGTGGACCGCGGGGTGGTGGCCCGCGGCTATGGGTACTGGCACCGCCCCGTCCGAGGCCCAGACTTCTACCATTTCTATTACAACTTCGGAGGGAGGCTGCAGGACCCCCGCACAGGGCAGCTCATCTTCACCCAGGCTGCCGCCCTGGAGATGTTCCGCTTCTTTGACGAGATGGCAACACAGGGGGTGATCCGCCGGGACCTCATTGGTACTCCTTGGCCGGTCTGGCACAGGACGATCACCGACGGACGGGTCCTCTTCTGGTCCGCAGGCACGTGGAGCTGGGCGGAGTGGGCGACCCAGTATGTGAAGGACCGCGGGGGATATGAGTACCTGTGGCCTCGCTTCGGGTTCGCCCTCCAGCCCGCCTCCGCCCCAGGGCGCAAGCCCATCACGCTTTCCCAGCCCATGGCCTATATGGTCTGGTCAGGGTCCCGTCAGAAGGATCTGGCGGTGCGGCTCCTGAGCTTTGTCCTGACCCCGGAGCTCGACACCAAGCACGCTGTGGGGAGCGCCCACTTAGCGGTGCTGAAGTCCACGACGAAGTACGGCCCGTATGTGAAGGACCGCTTCCTCCGGCAGGTCACCTACATGCTCAACTACACCACCTTCCAGCCCGTGCACCCGCGCTTCGGGCAGTACGATGAGATCTTCTTCCGGGCGCTCTCCGCGGTGGAAGCGGGGCGGGTGAGGCCCGAGGAGGCTGTGCGCATCGTCGCCGATGAGCTCCGTGCGACGTTGCGGGACCAGGTGATCATCGAGTAGGAGGGGTGGTACGTGCGGAGGGCGTCCAACGCGGGATTCTTCCTGCTCCCTGCATCGCTTTTGATCCTGTTCTTCTTCCTGATTCCCGTGGCGGCCACCCTCCTCCTCTCTATGACTGATCTCTCCACCGCGACCTTCAGCCGTCCCTCTTGGGTCGGCGTGGGCAATTACCTGGATCTCCTCCGGAGCCGCTGGACTGGCCTCATTCTCAGGAACACCGCGCAATACGTTCTCCTTGTCCTGTTGTTCAATGTAGGGATGGGGTTGTTCCTGGCGATCACCACCTCGCTCCTGCCAGAGCGCCTGGGGGACAGCATCCGTGCTGTGTGGCTCGTCCCGCGCATCACGCCCCCCGTGGTCTATATCCTCATCTGGCAGGCAATGCTCTCTGAGGCGCCCTATGGCCTCCTCAGCACGCTCACCGGGACCTCCCGGAACTGGCTCTCTGGATTCCCCTGGCACGCGGTGATCCTGGCCAACGGCCTCATCGGCGCTTCCCTCGGGATGCTCATCTTCACCTCGGCTATCCACACCATCCCGCCGGACCTCTTCTATGCTGCTGCCATTGATGGCGCCACTACCTGGCAGACCATCCGGCGCGTGGTGCTCCCCTTGCTGCGCTGGCCGATCCTGTTCGTCACCGCCTATCAGACTCTTTCACTCCTCACCTCCTTCGAGTACATCCTGTTGCTCACCGACGGGGGACCTGGCCTTTACACCACGGAAGTGTGGGCGCTCAGTGCCTACCACTTGGCCTTCTCCAACTACTATGGGAACGCCAGGTTCGGCCTGGGGGCGGCGATGGCGGCCGTCCTGGTCATCATCGGCATCGTGGTCTCCGTGGCCTACCTGCGGGGCTTCCGGTTCCGGGAGCTCGTGCAGGAGCCTCGCGTGGAGGTGACCTGAATGCCCCTGCGGCCGCGCTCCTGGCCTCTCGTGGCCATCGCTGTGGTAGTGCTCTCTCTTCCTATCGTGGGAGGGTACACATGGCTCCTGCTCTCCTCCCTGAGCCGTGAGGTCCACGGGCTCCTTCCTGTCGGCGGGTTCCACCTGGAGAACTGGCGCTTCCTGTGGGAGGGCGTGGAGGGGCGGCCGAGTGTATGGGTAGCCCTGGGGAACAGCTTCCTGTTCGCAGCACTCGTTGCCGCCCTCGAAGTATTCGTCTCCTCCATGGCTGCGTACGCCATCTCTCGGATGCGATTCCCGGGCCGGCCGTTATACCTTGGGCTCGTCTTGGTGTTGCACGCGTTTCCAGCGGTGAGCCTCCTCATCGCCATCTTCTATGTCCTTCGCGTACTCGGCCTCTTCGATACCCTCACAGGCGTCATCCTGGTGAAGGCCTCCTTGGATCTTCCCCTGGGAATCTGGCTCCTGAAAGGGTTCTTCGATGGCCTCTCCTGGGAGGTAGAGATGGCGGCGCTTGTGGACGGGGCCTCCCGGTGGGGGACGTTCTGGAGGATTGGACTCCCCCTGATCCGGCCAGGCCTTCTCGCTCTGGGGACGTTTGCCCTCCTCTCCGCCTGGGGGGAGTTCATCCTGCCCTACACCCTGATCGTTTCCTCTCGGAGGTGGACCCTCGCTCTTTACCTCCAGAGCCTCATTGGGGACTTCACCTTCGTGGACTACGGCCTCCTGGCCGCCGTTGGTCTCTACTACATGGTCCCCGTTATCGCCCTGTTCCTCCTCGGACAGCGCTACCTGTTGAATATTTATGGAGGGGGGGTGAAGGGATGAAGGGGATCAGCATCACCCTTCGTGGCCTCTCCAAGCGATTCGGGAACGTATGGGCCCTCCGCCCCCTCGACCTGGAGATCCGTGCCGGAGAGTTCATGGCCTTCCTCGGCCCCTCTGGCTGCGGCAAGACCACAACCCTGCTCCTCATCGCGGGGATCTACCGTCCTACCACAGGGGAGATCTACTTTGGGGACCGCCGCGTAGATCTCCTCCCCCCGCGTGAGCGTGACGTGGGCATGGTCTTCCAGTCCTATGCCCTTTACCCCCATCTCACTGTCTTCGAGAACATCGCCTTCCCCCTGCGCCTCAAGGGAATGTCCCACAGCCTGATTCAGGAGAGGGTCGCTTCCGTGGCCAGCCTCTTGGGGATCACGGAGATCCTCTCCCGGCGGCCAGGACAGATCTCCGGGGGCCAGCAACAGCGTACAGCCATCGCGCGGGCACTCGTGAAGGAACCGCGGGTCCTGCTCCTTGACGAGCCACTCTCGAACCTCGACGCCCAGATCCGCTTGCAGGCGCGCAGCGAGATCCGGCGTCTCCATCAGGAGCTTGGGATCACCACGATCCTCGTAACCCATGACCAGGCGGAGGCGCTTGCCATGGCAGATCGGGTGGCTGTATTCCGGGATGGGCGGCTGCACCAGGTAGGCACTGCACAGGAACTCTACGAGCGCCCTGCAGATACCTTTGTCGCCGCCTTCGTCGGGCACCCTCCTATGAACCTGCTGGAGGGAGCGGTGGAGGACGGGTTCTTCCGAGCAGGGGAGGTCGTCATCCCTGTCCCAGAGAGCTGGCCTAGGGGGCAAGGGGTTCTGGGCGTGCGCCCTGAGGACCTGAAACTTGGCGAAGGCGTTCCAGCCTCTGCACGCGTCGTCGAGCCGATGGGCCGGGAGGTGCTTGTGACCGCTGAGCTTGCCCCCGGCAGGGTTGTGAAGGTCTTGACCAATCCGCAGGTCCAGGTTATGCCGGGAAGCGCCATCCGGGTTTCCTTCCCTCCTGAGAAGCTCTATCTATTCGGCCAGGACGGCCGCCGCATCGCCCCATGAGCCTGCCGAGCGCCATCACCTACCGAGGCCGAATCGTTCTCCTCAAGTACCACAAGCTCCAGTCTGGATACTCCCGGTGTCCTCCGAACAGCCTCTCTGCGCTCCGCGAGATCCTGCAAGATGCCAGAGCCATAGAGTTCGACGTGCGTCTCCTTGGTGACGGCACCTATGCGCTCCTTCACGAGGAGCGCCTTGAGGCCGAGACGACGGGGATGGGCCCCGTGCGATCTCTGACCGCCGATTCCTTGAAGTCCCTGCGCCTGCGCGGATGGGACGAGCCCCCGGCCTTACTTCGGGAGATCGTGGAGGTGCTCCGCGGCCACGATTCCTCCCTCAAGGTGCAGGTGGACTTGAAGGAGCTCCTCCCGCTCTCCCGAAGGGAACTCATGGTCCTGCTACGTGAGCTAGAGCCTCTCAGGGAAGCCGGTCAGTTCACCGTAGTGGTGAGTTCCATGGCGGACTGGAACCTCCGCACGTTGCGCCGCCTGGACCCTACCCTGCCTGTGGGATTCGACATCGCCCTCCACCTCGACGCACCGGTGGGGGATGCCGCACGCCTTCCGGTCCGGGTCAACGCCTATGGGTATCTCGACGACCACCCGTTGGGATTCCACAGGGTTCTCCCTGTCGCCGACTATCTCCAGGATCGGCTGGAGACTTTGCTTCGCGTTGTGGACCCCCTGCAAGAGGTCTACCTCCGCAAGGAGTTCGTCCTTCAGGCACTTGGAGAGGGGGTAAACCCTATCGAAGTAGTGCACCGATACGGGGGCATCCTTGTGGACGTGTGGACCTTCCACGCCACGGACCCCCAGATGGCACGAGAGCTCGTCACGGTTCTCGATGCCGGGGCAGACCAGGTGACTACAGGGACCCCTGCAACCCTCCCCGACCTCCTCCGTGATCTCGTCACCCGCCAAAATCCTGAAACGGGGGAAGCTCCAGTTGCTTCGGTGTAGCATGGTTCCTGTATGTTCACAGGAAGGGAAGGAGGGGAGAAGAACATCTCCGGCGAATCATATGGTAAACGTTTACCATAACGGAGGGGGGAAGTGGCAGCGACGATCCGGGACGTAGCAAGGAGGGCGGGCGTCTCCGTGGCCACGGTCTCCCGCGTTGTAAACCACAGCGCCCACAAGGTCAGCGAGGAGACGCGCAGGCGTGTCCTGGAAGCGATCCACGAGCTCGGATACCAACCCAACGACGTCGCCCGCGGCCTCAAGAAGCGGACTTCGCACACCATCGGTCTGATCGTCCCCGATATCAGCAACCCCTTCTATCCCGCGATCGCCCGCGGCATCGAGGATGTGGCCAACGCCCACGGATACGCCGTCGTCCTCTGCAATACCTATGAGGATCTCGCCAAGGAGCGGGAGTACCTCTCCCTCCTCCGACGGCGCTGGGTGGACGGTTTGATCTTCGCCACCGTGGGGGTCAATACCAAGCACCTGCGATGGCTCCGCGGGCACCGCGTCCCGGTAGTTCTCGTAGCGAGGGATGTGGAGGGGGTGGGAATCGACGCGGTGCTGGTGGACAACTTCCGGGGAGCCTACTTGGCCGTCCAACACCTCGTCGGGCTGGGTCACCGGCGGATCGGTTTCATCGGGGGCCCGCGATCCCTGCACGTGTCCTGGGAGAGACACCGGGGGTACCTCCAGGCCCTCGCCGACGCAGGCATCGACCCGGAACCAGAGCTCCTCGTGGAAGGGAACTTCCGCGCGGAAGGAGGGGAGGAGGCGATGCGCCAGCTCCTGGATCTCACCCCACCCCTCTCCGCAGTGTTCGCCGCCAACGACCTGATGGCCATTGGGGCCATGAACGCCATCAAGCGGGCAGGGTTACGCATCCCGGAGGACATTGCCGTGGTCGGGTTCGATGACATCACCTTCGCTTCCCTGGTGGAGCCGCCGCTCACCACCGTTGCCCAGCCGAAGTACCGGATGGGGACCATCGCCATGACTCTCCTCTTGGAGCGCATGGAAGGCAAGGAGGATGGGCCCAGGAAGATCGTGCTGGATCCGGAGCTGGTTGTGCGGGACTCGTGCGGGGCGCGCCAGAGGGAGGCACAAAGGAATCCTGCTGCACCGGCTTGATTCTGCATTCTTTGACCCTGTAGGCTGTGGGGGAGGGAGGATCCATGAAGGGATTGGTCGTGCATGCGGAATGGCAGCCGCGCCCGGGGTACGTGGTGAGCGAGTTCGAGCGATCCACAGGGAAGGCCATCACAGGGAGCAGCGTCTGGCGGTATCCCAAGCTCAGCTTGGAAGACCTCCCTGAGCCCCGCCTGGGCCCGAAGGATGTGCTCATCCGCCCCAAAGCGTGTGGGATCTGTGGGTCCGACGTGCACTTCTATGAGACAGACGAGGAGGGGTACATGCTCTATCCCGGTCTCACGAAGTTCCCCGTGATCATCGGCCACGAGTTCTCAGGGGAGGTCGTGGAAGTGGGGTCTGAGGTGCGGGACCTCCGTCCCGGGGATATGGTGACCTCTGAGGAGATGATCTGGTGTGGAGAGTGCACCCCCTGTCGCAACGGCTATCCGAACCAGTGCCTCAACCTCGAGGAGATCGGCTTCACCATCCCGGGCGCGCAGGCCGAGTACATCGTCGTGGGGGCGAAGTACTGCTGGAAGATCAACGACCTGGCGGAGCGTTACGGGGACGTCGACCGCGCCTATGAGGCGGGCGCCCTCTGCGAGCCTACGAGCGTGGCCTATAACGCAATGTTCACCCGCGCCGGGGGCTTCCGCCCGGGAGGGTACGTGGCGGTGTTCGGGACGGGTCCCATCGGCTTCGCCGCCATTGCCCTTGCCCGCGCCGCAGGGGCAGGGAAGATCATCGCCTTTGAGGTCTCCCCGATCCGCCAGGAGCTGGCCAGGAAAATCGGCGCCGACGAGGTGTACAACCCAGTGGAGCTGGAGAGGCAAGGAACCTCCCCGCGCCAGGTCCTCCTGGAGAGCACGAAGGGGGAGGGCGTGGACCTCCATGTGGAGGCTGCAGGTGCGCCTGCCCGTACCATCCCGGAGATGGAGGCGTCGCTGGCCATCGGTGGGAAGATCGTGATGATCGGGAGGGCCTCTGAGCGGACGCCTATCTACCTGGAACACTTCCAGACGCACGCCGCCCAGATCTACGGGGCGCAGGGACACTCGGGCTACGGGAACTTCCCCTACGTGATCCGGCTCATGGCCGCGGGGAAGATCGATATGACCCAGATCATCACCAGCAGGTTCCCGCTGGACCAGGCGGTGGAGGCCGTCCAGAAGGCCACCCGGCGCGAGGACGGCAAGATCATGGTCCGGCAGTGAAAGAGCTGGTCCCATGCGGTTTGGGTTGAACGGGGCAACGACAGGGAAGGCTGACCTCCTCCTGGACATCCGGGTTGCCGCGGAGGCGGGCTACCAGTTCCTGGAGATCCGGGATACCAAGCTGGAGGGTTACCTCCAGGAGGGCGGGACCATCCGGGACCTCGTGCGGTCGTTTGAGGAAGCGGGGGTTCGACCCCTCAGCATCAATGCCCTGGAACGGTCCACCCTGGGCACGCCTGCAGAGCTGGAGGCGGCCCTGGCCCGCCTGAGAACGCTCTGCGAATGGGCGGAGAGCCTGGATTGTCCCTACGTCGTGGCCGTGCCCAGCCCTCTGGAGGCTCCCATGGCTCGTCAGGAGATCGCCTCGCGTACCGCAGAAGCCCTGCGGCGGATGGCCGGGGTCGCCGAGGAGTACGGCATCAAGGTGGGGTTCGAATTCCTCGGGTTCTCCACCAGCTCTGTGAACACCCTGGAGCTCGCCGAAGAGACCGTGGACCGCGCCGGCGATCGGTCCGTGGGCCTCGTCATCGACGCCTTCCACTTCTATGTAGGCGGGTCCTCTTGGAGCGCCCTCGAGGCGCTGGATCCCCGCAAGGTGTTCATCGTCCACCTCGACGATGCAGAGGATCTTCCCCGGCATCTGCTCACCGACGCGCACAGGGTCCTCCCTGGGGATGGCGTGATCCCTTTGCGCGAGCTGGTGGGCCGTCTGGAGGCGCGCGGGTACAGGGGGCCGTACTCCATCGAGCTCTTCCGGCCGGAGTACTGGGAGTGGGACCCCCTCGACCTGGCGGTGAAGGCCAGGGAGCGGATGGAGCAACTCCTTGCGATGACTGTGTAGGTGGTGATGGGAGGGGGGAGTGTGACCGTCAAGGTCGGGATCCTTGGGGGCGGGTTCATCGGACGCATCCATGCCTTGAATCTCAAGAGGGATAAACGCGTGGAGCTTGTCGGAATCGCGGATGTCGTCCCAGCGGTGGCGCGGCGGCTCGCCGAGGAGGTGGAGGCGCGCGCGTACCAGAGTCTAGAAGAGCTCCTGGATGCAGGGGCAGAGGCGATCTACGTGTGTACCCCCAACGTCCATCATGTGGAGCCTGTGCTGCAGGCCCTTGCAGCAGGTGCGCACGTCTTCAGCGAAAAGCCGATGGCCACATCCCTGGACGGAGCCCGGAGGATCCTAGAGGCAAGCCGGCAGGCTCGGGGGATCTACCAGCTGGGATTCAACAGGCGATTCAGCAACGTCTACAAGTTCGCCAAGCGCCTCATCGAGGAGGGGCGCATTCGCCCCCTGGTTGCCCAGATGAAGCACAACCGGGGCGAGCTGCAGCAGCCTCCCTGGACCGGCGATCCCAAGATTACCGGAGGATACCTGTACGAGACCCCTATCCACCTCTTCGATATGGGCCGGTTCCTGTTTGGGGACGTGGAGGAGGTGGTGGGGTGGGCAAGACAGAGCGTGTACGGGGAGCCGGATGGGTTCGTCCTGCTCTTCCGCTTCCGTAGCGGGGTCGTGGCCTCGGTCACCTCCGTGGCCCACACGAGCTGGCTCTTCCCTTACGAGCGGGTAGAGATCTATGGGGAGCACCAGATGGTTGTCACAGAGGAGCTCGAGCGGGCTGCCTATAGCCCCGGCCCCCGCGGGGAGGCGCAGGCCATCGACTGCTTCCACATGCCTTTCGAGGAGAAGTGGGGGTACGTGGAGGAGGACCGTCTGTTCGTCGACGCAGTGCTCGGTGAGCGGCCTCCGGCCGTCACTGCCGAGGATGGGTACCGGGCCACGGAGCTGGTCGAAGCGGTCTACCAAGCGACCCGGGAAGGGCGACCCGTTCGGTTGCCCCTGGCCTAAGAGCACCCCACAAAACGCTCCGTGTTTTGTGGGGACCCGCCTAGAACCATGAATTCTGGCCCGCTCTACCTAGTTTTTGTTAGGCGCAGTTAACCTCGAAAGGGGGGAGGAAGCATGAAAGGGATGTGGAGGATCTTGGTCGGGTTCGCCGTGATCGCCCTCGTTGCCGGGATGCTCGTCCCTGCGCAGGGACAGCCCCAGCGCCTCATGGTCTATGGAGCGATCCACGAGACAGAGATCGCCAAGATGTTGGAAGCGTTCACGAAGGCGACCGGGATCCCCGCCGAGTTCATCCGCGGCTCCAGCGGGGAGCTCGTCGCGAGGATCAAGGCCGAGCGTGCATCGCCTAAGGCGGACGTCAAGCTAGGCGGGCCGGCCGACTCCCACGAGGCTCTGGCCCTGGAGGGCCTCCTCATGCCCTACATCCCTCCGGAGTCCAAGAACATCGACCGGCGCTTCCGGAGCCCGTTGCACTACTGGCATGGGTTCTACCTCGGGGCCCTCGGGATCGCCATCAACAAGCCACGCTTCGACAAGGAGCTGAAGCCCAAGGGAGTCGACTATCCCAGGACATGGGAGGATTTGCTGAACCCTGCCTTTAAGGGGGAGATCGTCGTGGCCAACCCTGCCACCTCCGGGACAGCCTTCACCTTCGTGGCCACCCAACTCCAGCGCCTGGGCTGGGAGAAGGGGTGGGAGTACTTGACGGCGTTCCACAAGAACGTCAACCATTATACCCGGAGCGGCGCGGCGCCGGCGAACATGGCAGCGACAGGGGAGTTCATCATCGGCATCGCCTTCGGACATGACATCCTCAAGCCGGCCAAGCAGGGGTACCCCGTGATGCTCATCTACCCGCCGGACACGGGGTGGGAGATCGGCGCGGTCTCCATCATCAAGCGCGGTCCCAACCCCGAAGCGGCCAAGAAGTTCGTCAACTGGGTCCTCACGCGCGAGGCAGGGAAGCTCCACACCGAGATCTCCCTGCGGATCTCCGTGCGCCCCGATGTCCCCGTTCCCGAAGGGGTGATCCCAATCAGTCAGATCAAGTTGCTGAAGAACTACGACCTCAGTTGGGCGGCCCGCGAGCGGAACCGCATCCTCGCGGAGTGGGAGCGGAGGTTCAAGTAGACCGTGCGTGGGGTGTGGGCCAGATAGGTCGGATGGACGACCATGCTTGACCAGGTACGCGTCCAGGCTAGGGAGTTCCGGCGCATCGCCGCGGACCCGCTGTTGTTCACCCTCCTTGTCATCGTGGCGGGCCTGCTGGTGGTGTTCATCCTCTTCCCCGTGGTGAGGGTCCTGACCCTTCCCCGCCTGGAGCACTGGCGCGAGTTCGTGGGCAGGCCGGCCCTCCTGCGGGCAGCGATCCACAGCCTGGTCATGATGGCGCTTTCCACCACCACGGCTACCCTCGTGGGATTCCTGTTCGCCTACGGCCTGGTGCGTACCCAGATGCCCCTGAAGGCGTTCTTTCGGACGCTTACACTGCTCCCGCTCATCTCCCCGCCGTTCGTCACGGGGCTGGCGTTCATCCTCCTGCTCGGGCGAAGGGGGCTGTTCACCTACTCCCTCTTAGGGCTCGACCTGAACCCTTATGGGTGGCACGGCCTGTGGATGGCCCAGACGCTGGCCTTCTTCCCCGTGGCCTACCTCACCATCGCTGGGGTCCTGCGCTCCCTCGACCCAGCCCTCGAGCTCGCCGCCCAGGACCTCGGCGCTAGCGGGTTCCGGCTCTTCCGCACTGTGACCCTTCCCCTGCTCACACCGGGGATCGCCAGTGCTGGGCTCCTCGTGGGGATCTTCGTCCTCGCCGATTTCGGCAACCCCATGCTCATCGGGGGGAACTACTCCGTCCTCGCCACGGAGGCCTACATGCAGGTGATCGGTCGGTACAACACAGAGATGGCTGCGCTGTTGGCCTCCGTTCTCCTCCTGCCTTCCTTGGTCCTCTTCCTCGTCCAGCGGTACATCATGGAGAAGCGGTCGTTCGTGACAGTGACGGGGCGGCCGAGCGCGCTTGCAAGGAAGCCGGCGCCCTGGTACGTGACGTGGCCGTTGTTTGGTTTCTGTCTCGCTGTCTCCCTGGTGATCCTGGCCATCTACCTGGTCATCGTCCTGGGGGCCTTCTCCAAGGTGTGGGGGGTCGACTGGAGCCTCAGCCTGCGGAACTTCCAGTACACGATCTTTCGGCAGCGCGATCTCTACAACAGCGTCCGTTTTGCTCTCTCCGCGTCTGTATTGACAGCGGTGCTGGCGACCCTCGGTGCCTACCTCATCGAACGGAAGAGGTTCCTGGGGCGGGAGGTGCTGGACTTCTTCACCGTCCTTCCGGCCGCGATCCCGGGGACGCTCATGGGCATCGGTTACGTCCTCGCCTTCAACCAGCCCCCGTTGGAGCTCACGGGGACGGCAGCGATCATCGTCCTGAGCATGGCCTTCCGCACGCTTCCGGTAGGGTACCGCAATGCCGTCTCGGCCCTCCACCAGATCGACGTGGCCATTGAACGGGCATCCGAGGACCTCGGGGCGGACAGCTTGCGGACGTTTGTGCACATCGTCTTGCCCCTGCTCAAGTACGCGTTCTTTGCAACCTTGATCTACACGTTCGTGAAGTCCATCAACACCCTCAGCGCGGTGATCTTCCTGATCTCCCCAGGGAACGTTGTGGCCTCGGCATCGATCCTTGGCCTTGCGGAGCACGGGTACTGGGGGCAGGCCGCGGCCCTGGCTACCGCCCTCATCAGCTTGGGCCTCCTCAGCGTGCTCGCCTTCCGGCTCATCGCCGGGAGGAGGGCCCGGCTCTTTGAGCTTTGAGGGGGTGGCGGAGATGCAGTACCGGTTGTTGGTGGCAGATATCGATGGGACGCTCGTCCGGGTTGTGCCCGAGCGGCAGGGACCTGGGGACGCCTCCCGGCCAATTCCCTTGGTCCCGGCGGAGACCCTTGCGGCGATCCGGGAGATCCGGAAGAGAGGCGTCCGTTTCCTCCTGGCCACTGGACGGATGTGGGCCTCCGCGCGGAGGTTCTTCGAGATGGTAGAAGCAGACCCACCGGCGATCCTCTACAACGGGGCCATGGTCTACGACTTCGCCACAGGAGAGGTCCTCTATCGCCGGCATGTCCCCCTGGCCACGGCGCGGAGTGTGCTGAGCCTGCTCCGCAGCTTTCCTGAGGTGCAGCCCCACGTCTACGTGGACGACCGGGTCTACGTCGGGCACATCAACTGGCTCACCGAGGAGTACCAGCGGAAAGACAGCATCCCCGTCCAGGAGGTGGGGGACCTCCTGGAGTTCCTGGAGGCGGACCCCGTGAAGATCCTCATCATCGGGGAGCGGGCTCACCTGGAGCAACTCGCCGGGGCGATCCGGAGGCTTCCGGGCGACCCGGTGAACTTCGTCTTCTCGGAACCTACCTACCTGGAGGTCCTGCCTCCGGGGACGTCTAAGGGGTCGGCCCTCCAGTACGTTGCCGGAGCCCTTGGCATTCCCAGGGAAGCCATCGTCGCCGTGGGGGACGACCTCAACGACTTGGAGATGATCCGGTATGCGGGCCTGGGGGTGGCCATGGCCGACGCCCCGGAGGGGCTCCGTGCGGAAGCGGACTATGTCTGCGCTACAGTAGAGGAAGGGGGGTTGAAGGAGGTCATCGAGCGTTTCTTCCTTGGAGGGAGCAGAGGCTTAACGGGATAGACCAGGGAAACGTAATGAAGGAGGGGAGAGCATGCGAAGACGACTTCTCACCCTGGCCCTCCTGGGTGCTCTGGTCCTGGCCCTCGTGAGCGGGCTCCAGACCGGAGCGCAACCCAGGAAGATCGTCATCTACTCCGCCATTGAGGAGAAGGTGACGACGGAGATCGTCAAGGCGTTCCGCGCCAGGACGGGGATCGAGAGCGAGGTCCTGAGCCTGGCTGCAGCAGGGACGCTCGCCACGCGGATCCGGGCGGAGAAGGCGAAGCCGCGGGCGGACGTCTTCATGGGAGGGTCCGCGGACATCCATGCCCCCCTGGCCAAGGAAGGCCTGTTGCTGAAGTACGTCCCGAGAACCCTTGCAGAGGCTAAGATCGACAAGCAGTTCTACGACCCGGACCATTACTGGCACGGGTGGTACCTAGGAGCCCTGGGCATCCTGGTGAACCGGGAGCGGTTCGAGCGGGAGATCGCCCCCAAGGGAGTCTCCATGCCTAAGACATGGGATGACCTGCTCAATCCCGTGTACAAGGGGCATTTCGCCATGCCGAGCCCGGTGACCACGGGAGGAGGGTATATCTTCGTGGCCACGCAGGTTTTCCGCCTCGGGGAGGACCGGGCGTTTGCCTGGCTGAAGCAGCTGGCAGCGAACGCCTCCCAATTCACGCCGACGGCCCCGGCCACGGTGACCCTCATCTCCCGGGGGGAGGCGATCGTGGCGATGATGTGGGCCCATGAGGGGTTCGTGGCGCGCCTCATGGGCTTCCCGGTGGAGGTGATCCTGCCTCCCGACACCGGGTTTGAGATTGGGTCCGCCTCCATCATCAAGGGCGGGCCGAACCCGGAGGGGGCGAAGGCGTTCGTGGATTTCCTCCTGACGCCTCTGCCGCAGGGGATCAACGCAGCATACGGGATGCGGTATCCTGTACGTCCTGATGCCGCGTCCCCAGTGGGGGCGCCGCCCTTCGCCTCGATCAAGTTCGTGAAGTACGATCGGAACTGGGCCATTGAGAATCGAGACAGGCTCATCCGGAGGTGGCAGGCGGAGATCGGTCGCTAGGGAGGCCGCTACATGCTCGAGTGGGCGGGGACGCGCAGGGGAAGGGTTCTTCTCTACGACCCAGGGCTGGCCCTGGCCTTTATCCTGGTCGCCGGGCTGCTCGTGGTCTTCGTGGTCCTCCCGACCCTCCGGGTGATCAGCTATCCCGCCCTTGCCGATTACCTGGCCGTCCCCGCCCAACCCCGCTGGATCCAAGCGATCCGGAACAGCCTGGCGATGATGGTCCTCTCCACGACCACGGCGACGGCCGTGGGCTTCCTGTTCGCCTTCGCCACATCCCGCGGCCTTCCCGGAGCGCGGCTGTTTGCGACCATCGCCATGCTCCCGCTGTTCGCCCCTCCCTTCATGGTGGCGTTCTCGTACATCCTGATGTTCGGGCGCAACGGGCTGATCACCAGGGAGCTCTTGGGGCTCAACGTGAACATCTTCGGCTGGCCGGGCCTCTGGCTCGTGCAGACCGTCGCCTTCTTCCCCTACGCTGCCCTGATCATCAGCGGCGTCCTCGAGGCCATTAACCCTTCGATGGAGTATGCTGCCCGGGACCTGGGGGCGCGGGAGTGGGACGTCTACCGGACCCTGGTGATCCCCCTCGCGAGGCCAGGGATCACAGCGGCGGCGCTCCTCGTGGCCATCTCGGTCCTGGCCGACTTCGGCAACGCCGTGCTCATCGCGGGGAACTTCCCCCTCCTGGCGACGGAGGCGTGGTTCCTCATCGAAGGTTGGGCCGACCTCAAAGGGGCTGCCATTGCTGTGAGCCTCCTGTTGATCCCCACGGTGGGCCTCTTCCTCCTGGAGCGGAAGTGGGTCCGGCAGAGGGTCTACACCGTGGTCACGGGGCGGGGGACGCGCGTTTCCCGGGCCTCCGTCCCTGCTTTCTTGAAGTGGCCTGTGGTGCTCGCCTGCTCCCTGGTCTCCCTCCTCGTCCTCATCGTCTACGTGGGCGTGTTCGTTGGGAGCTTCGTCACCACCTGGGGATACAACTGGCGCCTGACCCTGGATCACTGGCTCCTGGCGAAGGACTGGCTCGGTCCACTCCTGAACAGCCTGAAGGTCGGGGTCGCGAGCGCTGTGCTCACCACCGTCATCGCCGTCACCGCTGCCTTCCTCACCGCCTGTTACCGCCTCTACGGCTCGAGGTTCCTGGATTTCACGGCGGTGGTGCCGGCCGCCCTCCCCGGTGTGTTCGTGGGCGTGGGGTTCCTGCTGACGTTCTCACGGCCTCCCCTGGAGCTCGTGGGGACGGCGTGGGCGCTGATCCTGGCCCTGACGTTCTGGCACATGCCTATGGGGTACCAGGCAGCCTTGGCCGGGCTGGCCCAGATTGAGCGGGCCATCCAGGAGGCCGCGGCGAACCTGGGCGCTTCGGGGCTCCGAACGTTCGTGGACATCTACCTTCCCCTGTTGCGCCACGCCGTCATCGCTTCCTTTACCACCTCGTTCATGCGCGCGGTGACGAACTTGAGCATCGCCGTTTTCCTCGTCACGCCAGGGAACATGGTGGGGACCTTCGCCATCCTCATGGCCATCAACAACGGGAACTGGGGGACGGCGGCCGCGCTGACCGTTGCGCTCCTGGTGGTGAGCCTGGCGATCCTGGCCATTGGCCAGACGCTCCTTGGCCGCGGGCTGCGCCCGTTGCCTTCGGGGTGATATCTTCATGGTGGAGCTTTCGACGAGTTGAGAGGGGGAGGAGATCTGCCGTATGCCCAGGGTGCACGTGCAACTCGTTCATGTCGTCAAGAAGTTCGGGGCCGTTGCCGCCGTGGACGACGTCTCCCTGGACGTCCAGGAGGGGAGCTTCACCACCCTCCTGGGGCCCAGCGGGTGCGGGAAGACGACGACCCTGCGACTCATCGCCGGCTTCTATGAGCCGGACCAGGGGGAGATCTGGATCGGCGGGAAGAGGATGAATGACGTCCCGCCCCACAAGCGTCCGACGGCGATGGTCTTCCAGGAGTACGCCCTGTTCCCGCACATGACCGTGTTCGAGAACGTTGCCTACGGGTTGCGCATGCGCCGCCTCCCCCGGAAGGAGATCGAGGAGCGGGTCGGCTCCATCCTGGAGTTCGTCGGCCTTCCCGGTCTTGAGGGGAAGTTCCCCCACCAGCTCAGCGGCGGGCAGCAGCAGCGCGTGGCCCTGGCGCGCGCCCTCGTGGTGGAGCCCGAGGTCCTCCTCCTCGACGAGCCCCTGAGCAACCTGGACGCCAAGCTGCGCATCCGCGTGCGCACGGAGATCCGAGAGATCCAGAGGCGGTTGAAGAAGACCACCATCTACGTCACCCATGACCAGGAGGAGGCCCTGTCCATCTCCGACGTCATCGCGGTCATGGACCGCGGGCGCATCGTCCAGGTGGGAACGCCCACCGAGATCTACCACCGTCCCGCCAACCGGTTCGTGGCGGACTTCGTGGGGCTGGCGAACTTTGCCCAGGGGACGGTGGTGGAGGCCGTCGATGGGCGGGTGACGGTGGACATCGGGGGGAGCCGCCTTTCCATCACAGGGGAGGATGCCTCCCTGCGCCCCGGGGATCAGGTGGTGATCTCGGTCCGGCCGGAAGCCATCCGGCTGAGCGCGCACCCCTCCTCTGCGGGGGAGAACACATTGAAGGGGATGATCACGTCCACGAGCTTCCTCGGGAGCGTGACGCGGTTTTGGGTGCGGGTAGGGGAGATGGAGTGGATCGTGGACGTTCCCGGCGGGGACCCCGAAGGCGCTGCCGGGGAGCGCTACCTGTTCGTCCCCCCGGAGAACATCCGCGTGGTGGAGAAGATCTGAACTTCTACGAAGGGAGGAGAGCGTCATGGGGAACTGGAAGCTGCCGCCTGAAGGTGGACACATGGACAAGCGGACAGGGATCTATCTCCAGAACATGACCTGGAAGGAGATCGAGGAGCGCCTCAAGAAAAACGACGTGCTCATTGTCCCCCTTGGTTCCACCGAAGCCCACGGCCCCCACGCTCCCCTGGGCGAGGACATCTGGCTGGTGTGCCGCATGGCCGAGCTCGTGGCCGAGCGCACGGGGTGCACCGTCGCCCAACCCCTCTGGTACGGTTCCCACCCTTACCACCACCTGGGCATGCCCGGGACCGTGGTGATCCCCGAGGATGTCTTCACGGCGTTCGTCCGGGCCATGATCGCCGGATTCTGGAACATGGGATTCCGCAAGCAGATCCTCCTCAACGGCCACGGCCACGAGTACGTCATCCCCACGGCCATCCACCAGTTCGCCAAGCGCTACAAGGTCCCCGCGGTGATCATCAACCTGAACTGGTACCACGCCATCCCCGACCACTTCAAGACCAAGGAGCAGGGAGGGGTGTACGAAACGCCGTTCATCCACGCCGACGAGGTGGAGACTTCCTGGTCCCTCGCCCTGTTCCCGGAGATGATCGAGATGAAGGACGCCGTAGACACGAACCCCTTCGGGTTCCTCCCCGAGGGCCACATCGATAAGGCCGGGAACCTCCTCCGCAGGCCCATTGCCTGGTACGGCCACGTCGGGGGCGGGCCCATTGAGGTGAAGGCCTACATCGAGGGGGTCGTGGGGAAGGCGACCCTGGCGCGGGCGGAGAAGGCCTACCCGGGCGTGGAGGCCCTGCTGGACTACATGGTCAAGCTGGTCAACGACATCCTGGAGCGTTTCCCCCCTGGCCAGCTTCCTCCCATCGAGCTGGTGACCGAGCGGGACAAGGAGGAACTCGAGGCGGTCCTGCGGGGCCCGCTCCAGGGAGGGAAGAGCATCTACACCCTGGCGTACCCGCCGTGATCCGTCGCATGAAGCTGAGCATGGTGGTCTCCACCTCGCCGACCACGTTCGAGGCCGTGGCGTTCCAGGGGGAGGTGGCGAATCATCTCCGTGCGCTGAAGGCCATGGGATACGAGGGCGTCGAGCTGGCGATCCGGGACCCCGGATCCGTGGATGGACCGGCCCTCCGCGCCCTCCTCCAAGAGGTGGGGCTCGCGGTCCCTGCCCTCGGGACAGGGCAGGCTTACCTGGCCGACGGTCTCAGCTTCACCAACCCCTCCAAGGGCATCCGCCGCGCGGCCGTCGCGCGCATCCGTGCCCACATTCACCTGGCTGCAGAGCTCGGGGCCATGGTGGTCCTCGGGTTGATCCGGGGGAAGGTCGAAGGAGTCCCCCGGGAACAGGCGGTCGAATGGATGCTGGAGTGCTTGAGGGAGTGCGCACAGGTCGCCGAGGATGCTGGCGTGCGCCTCGTCCTTGAGCCCGTGAACCGGTACGAATCCAACCTGATCAACACGTTCGAGGAGGCCCTGGAGGTGATCCGGGAGGTGGGCTCCTCCTCCCTCGGCCTCCTCGGGGATACCTTCCATATGAACATCGAGGAGCCCTCCATTGAGGGGTCGCTGAGGCTGGGTGGAAGCCTGCTCTGGCACGTGCACGTGGCCGACAGCAACCGCAGGGCCCCTGGCCTCGGGCACCTGGACTTCCCCAGCATCCTCAGGACCCTGCAGGAGGTGGGGTACTCCGGCTACCTCTCCGCCGAGATCCTCCCCTTCCCGGACCCGCACGCAGCCAGCCTCCAGACAGTGCGGTACCTCAAAGAGGTGGGCGGATCCTCATAAGAGGGCGGAGGAGGAAAAGGCAATTTTTCTGTCGAAATGACAACGTTGTCATATGCGCGTCACGATCCGGGATGTGGCAAGGCAAGCCGGTGTGTCCGTGAAGACAGTCTCTCGGGTGATCAACGGGGACGGCCCCGTTCGGGAGGCAACGCGGAGGCGCGTGCGGGCAGTGATCGAAGCCCTGCACTACCGTCCGAACGCTGTCGCGCGGAGCCTCGTGACCCGTCGCACAATGACCCTGGGGCTACTCATCGCCGATGTCACAAACCCGTTCTTCCCGGAGGTTGTGCGGGGGGTAGAGGATGCAGGCAAGGCAGCGGGCTACACCGTACTCTTGGGGAACACCGACGAGGACCCCGCACAGGAAGAGCGGTACCTGACCCTGATGCAGGAGCGCCAAGTGGATGGCCTCGTACTTTCTGGCTCCAGGGTGGAGGAAGGGGTTTTGAAAGCGGTGGCTGATTCCGGCCCCTGGATGGTCCTCATCAACCGGCAGGTCCGCCACCCCCGCATCCTCTCCATCCTTGTGGACAACGCCGATGCGACGGCCCAAGCCACCGCTTTTCTGATCCGCCGGGGACACCGGCGCATCGCTTATCTTCTCGGCCCCAGCAGAGCTGAAGCTGCACAACTCCGGTTCGAAGGGTACCGCCGTGCTCTCCAGAACCATGGGATTCCCTTCCTCCCCGCGTACGTCGTCCAGGAGATCCCGCGCATGGAGGGAGGAAGGAGGGCCATGGAGAGACTCCTCGCACTCCCCTTACCCCCCACGGCTGTGGTTGCCTACAACGATCTCATGGCCATTGGCGCCATGGAAGCGATCCGGGAGGCAGGGCGTAGGGTCCCCGAGGATATTGCCGTTGTCGGTTTCGACGACATCGTCCTTGCGGCATATGCCATTCCTCCTCTGACCACGGTGCGTGTTCCAAAGTACCAGATGGGATACAAGGCGGCGGCTGCTCTGATCGATGCCATCAGGAGCGGCCGGGCATCCCAGAGAGTGATCCGGTTCAAGGGGGAGATGGTCGTCCGAAGGTCGGCCTAGGAGGGCGGGATGTACGTCACGGTGCGACCACAGCGGGGATACCAGGAGCTCTTCGGGGAGGGAAGGTTCAAGTACCTGCATGTGGGGTTCCTCTCCCTTGATCCGGGAGAGCGCTTTCCTGGTGAGACCGGTCAGCGGGAGCTGGTGCTGGTCCTCCTCTCAGGGAACTGTGAGATACGCTCGGAGGGGTTTTCGGCATCTCTGCGCCGGGAGTCCGTCTTCGCGGAGAGGGCGAGCGCGGTCTATCTCCCCCCGGGCGTTCCATTCCTCGTGCACGCCCTCGGCCCATCGCAGCTCGCTCTGGCCTCCGCCCCGGCACTTTCTGGGCCTCCGCCGACGGTCATCTCACCTGAGGCCGTGCGGATACGCGAGGTGGGGAAGGAAAACTGGCAGCGGGAGGTTCATGATATCGTGGCCATGGATTTCCCCGCCGAGCGGCTCCTGGTCGGGGAGACCTATAACCCTCCAGGGAACTGGAGTAGCTACCCCCCTCACAAGCATGACGTGGACCGGGAGGACGAGGAGACAGCAATGGAAGAGGCCTACCTCTTCCGCATTGATCCCCCTCAGGGGTTCGGGTTGCAGTGCCTGTACTCTGGCGACGGCCAGATGGAACGGGTTTACATCGTCAGGGACCTCACCGCGGTTGCGCTCTCGGGCTATCACCCAGTGGTGGCAGCACCTGGATACAGGCTCTACTACCTTTGGGCGATGGCGGGGAGAAGGCGGAAGCTCATCCAGCACATCGAGGAAGCGCATGCCTGGATCCTTACAACCTAATGAAAGGAGGGGGGAACTATGAGGGGATACCTCCGGATCCTGGTCGTAACCCTCTTGGGGATGGCGTTGCTCCTCACGAACATCCCCTTGGGGTCAGCCGGCGCGCCCGTGACGATCACCGTGACCAACCGCAAGGGGTGGCGGTCTACGGAAGGGATTAAAGCCAACCTGCCCCAATTCGAGAAGGCCACGGGGATCAAGGTCAACTGGATCGACATCCCACCAGGGGAGCTCACGGCAAAGACCCTCGCAGAGCTCGAGGCCGGGACAGGGGCGTTCGATGTGATCATGGCCAGCGTGGAGTTCGACCTGGCCGCGTACTACCGGTACCTTATCCCCCTCGATGAGTTCATTGTCAAGAAGTGGGGGAGCGTTGCGGCCTTCAAGCGGCTCATCAGCCCAGAGGCGGCAAGGGCTATCGTGTGGGAAGGGAAGGTCTATTACATCCCCTTCCATGGGAACGTCCAGTTCCTCATCTACCGCAGGAAGCTGTTTGAGGATCCTGCGGAGCGGGCAGCGTTTAAGAAGCGCTTTGGCTATGACCTCCCGACGCCTCCTCGGACGATCAAGGAGCTCGTGGATGTCGCTGTCTTCTTCACCAGACCAGAGAAGAACCTGTGGGGGCTGGGCATCCCGCTCGGAGGCAAGTACCCTCAGCACTTCCTGGAGCACGTAATGCTGGGTGCGGGCATCGACGTCGTGGACCTGAAGACGCGGAAGCCGGATTTCGCCGAGGGCGCGAAGCGTGACCGGGCTGTGGAGATCGCCCAGTTCCTGTTCGACCTCCTGTACAAGTACAAGGTGATCCCTCCTGGGGCGAAGACCATGGGGCACGTGGAGATGCGCGAGATTTGGAAACTGGGCCAGCTCGCCATGGCCTTCTCCTGGTGGGGCGACCACTGGGACAAGCTGACCTCCCCCGAATTCGTCTCGGCAGTCGGGGAGGTTGGGAGCGCCCCGTTCCCGCAGTGGCCCGGTGGACCTCCGGCGCGCAGCGGCGGGCGCATGTCCATCTGGACTGTGGGCATCGTCGGAACCACGAAGAACAAGGACGCCGCCTGGAAGTTTATCGAGTGGCTCATCTCAGAAGAGAACCTCCAGACCGAGGCCCGGACCTCCGGATCTGCCTCCCACTGGATCGCTGTGGACAAGCTCTCCGCTGAGCGCGGGTGGCTTGCCAAGGGCCTCGTGGAGGCGCTCCCCAAGAGCGTTCCCCCGCGCCTGGGATTCTTAAAGGAAGGTCCGGAGATCGTCACCGCGTTCATCGAAGAGGCACAGGCCTTGACCGTGGCCAGTGTCTCCCCGAAGGCCATGGTCGACCGGCTGGCCAAGCGGATCTCGGACATCCTGAAGAAGTAAAGGAGCAGGGGAGAGGGAGGAGGGGCCGGAAGCCTCTCGGGCTCCGGCTTCACGGGAGGCTCCCGGCCCCTCCCGGATTGGCCAGCTTGAGGAGGGAGGGACCTGTGCGGCGGCTCACTCTGGACCAAGCGCTCCTGATCGCTCCCGCGCTTGCGATCATGCTCGTGTTCTTCGCCTATCCCATTGGCATTGCCGTATACTTCAGCCTCCTGGACTACTCCCTGATGCGGCGTACCAAAGCGTTCGTCGGCCTGGCGAACTACCTCCACGTGCTCCGGAGCGACCTATTCCTCAGGACCGCTACCAACACCCTCATCTGGGTGGCGATCTCCACAGTTCTTCCTCTCCTCATCGCGCTCGTTGCTGCCCTGCTCACCTACTTCCGGTTCCGGGGGTACCGTGCTTTTACCGCGCTGTTCAGCCTTCCCATTGTGTTCATCCCGTCCTCCACGGCGATCCTCTGGTCCCTCATGTACAGCGACCCTTTCGGGCTTGTCAATCACCTGTTTGAGGCCATCGGCCTCGGGCGGCGTATCTGGCTGGCAGACCCGGCCACCGCGCTCCCGGCAGTTTCCATCGCCAACGCGTGGTACGGAACCCCCTTTGCGTACCTCATGCTCCTCGCTGGGCTGGAGAGCCTGCCGCTCGAGCCCATTGAGGCCAGCGAGGTGGATGGGGCGTCGAGCCTCCAGAAGGTGCGCTATATCCTCCTTCCCATGCTCTGGCCCATTTTCACCGTGGTGTTCCTCCTGCGCCTCATCGACACGGTGCGGAGCTTTGCCCTTATCTGGATCATGACCCAAGGGGGGCCGGGAACGGCTTCCCTGACGCTGCCTGTGGCCACGTTCAAGGCCTCCTTCCTCCAGTACGATTACGGGCTCGGTTCCGCCTGGGGGATGATCAACGTGGTCTTGGTGATGGGGATCAGCTTCGCGATCGTGTGGAGGAGGGAGGTCGAATGAAGGGTCGGTGGGGCGTCCCCCTCGTGGTCCTTGCGATCGTCCTGCTCCTGGCCTGGGCTCTCACCCCCTTGCTCTATGCCCTGATCATATCCCTTGCCGGATTCGACCTTCCTACGAAGCTGGGGTTGCCTCACGACCTCACCTTTGCCAACTACCTTGACGCGCTCACCGATCGGGAGGTCTACCGGGCTACGGCCAACTCCCTCATCATCGCCATTCTCGCTACGGCGATCTCCACAGTCTCAAGTATCCCGGCCTCCTACGTCTTCTCCCGCTCCCAGGCCAGGGTGACATCAGCCCTCCTCCTGCTGTTTTTGTTCTTCCGTCTCTTCCCCTGGATCGCTCTGGCTTTCCCCATCTTCCTGGTGATGGCGCGCTTCCGTCTCCTCGACACCTACCTGGGGGTGAGCGTTGGGCATACCGTTTGGATCATCCCTACAGCGGTCTGGTATATGAAGGGGTTCTTTGATCTCGTGCCCAGGGAGCTGGAGGAGTCGGCGATCCTGGATGGCGCAACACCCTTTGTCCTACTCACCAGGGTGGTGCTCCCCCTGGCGGTCCCTGGGATGATCGCAGTGGGCCTGCTGGCGTTCTTCTCCAGCTACACCGAGTACCTGTACTCGCTCATCCTGACCCGTGTCCAAACTGTCACCCTTCCCGTGTTGATGGCAGGATACCTCTCTGAGTTCAAGGTGGAGTGGCGGAAGATCTCGGCGATCTCCATGCTCTCCGCGATCCCGATGTTAGCTTTCTATAGCTACCTCCTCACCTACATGCGCCGGGGCCTTCTCTACGGCATCATGAAGGGGTGACGTAAGTCACCCCGCCAAAATCCTGAGCCGGATTTTGGCGGGGCCCCCGACACGGGGGAAGCTCCAGATGCTACGGTGTAGCAAGATTTCTGTCCCGTGACTGAGAAGTTCCGCCGCGAAATGGAGGAGGAGGGGATGGAGGAGGCGATCCTGACCCTGGACCTAGGGACGACGGCGGTGAAGGCCACCCTGTTCACCCTGGACGGGGAGGCGCGCGCGCAAGCGGCGCGGGAGTACCCCACAGAGCGACCGCGGCCGGACTGGGCGGAGCAGGACCCGGAGGCCTGGTGGGAGGCATCCGTGGAGGCGGTCCGTGCCCTTGGCGATCTCCCGCCTGTCAAGGTAATTAGCCTGACATCTCAGCGCGAGGGGGTGGTCCCGGTGGATGACCAAGGGAACCCCCTCGCCCGCTGCATCATCTGGCAGGACCGCCGTGCACGCCAGGAGGCGCAGGAGCTTGCTTCTGTCTTCGGCGATGCGCTCCACGCGCGGACGGGGATGCGCCCGGACCCCACGTTCACGGCGCCGAAGCTCCTGTGGATGCGGCGCCAGGCTCCTGAGTCCTTTGTCCGGGCCCGTTGGTTCCTCCAGCCGCGCGACTTCCTCTACCTGCGCCTTACTGGGTGCCCTGTCACCGATCCCTCCCTGGCCTCGCGCACCATGCTCTGGGATATCCGGGCTGGACGCTGGTGGGAGGAGGTGTTCTCCTACGTGGGCGTACGGCCCGATCAGTTCCCACCCGTCCACCCCTCCACTGCGATGCCCGGCGCGCTCTCCTCGGAGGCTGCGAGGGCGCTTGGCCTACGGCCGGGCCTCCCTGTCGTGGTTGGGGCCGGAGATCGCGCCTGCGAGGCCATTGGGGTGGGAGCGGCAGACGGCCGGGTGATGGTGAGCACGGGAACGACCACCAACGTCTCCACAGCGACCCCTGACCTCCCCGCTCGCCTCGACCCGCGTCTCCTCTACTCCGCGCATGGGATCCCGGGGTTCTTCCTCATTGAGCAAGGGCTCAGCACGTCCGGGGCGATCCTCCGCTGGCTGCGCGACGAGGTTCTTGGCGGGCGGTGGACGTATGCAGATCTCGACCGCCTCGCCGCGGAGAGCCCGCCCGGGGCCAGGGGGTTGATCCTCCTTCCCTTCTTCATGGGCGCCCGGTCGACCCGGTGGAACCCGCGCGCGCGTGGCCTGTTCCTGGGCCTGAGCTTGGGCCACCGCCTCGGCGACATCGTCCGGAGCGTCCTGGAGGGGGTGGCCTTGGAGGTCCGAGCGTGCCTCGACCTCTTGCGGGAGGGAGCCATCCCTGTTTGTGAGCTCGCCGTCGTGGGCGGGGGAGCGCGGAGCGATCTGTGGAACCAGATCCTCGCCGACACGACAGGATGCCCGGTGGTTGTGCCGAAGGAGCGGGAGGCGGCCTCCCTGGGGGCGATGATCTTAGCCGCCGCTGGGCTGGGCGTGATCGGGGAGGTCGCCTCGCAGGGGAGAACTCTGAACCCCGTGGGGAGCTTCTTCGCCAGCCGGGAGGAGGTCTGCCGACAGTACGAGAAACTGTACTCCCTGTACAACGCGGCCTACCATGCCGTGGAGCCTTTGTACGAGAGTCTCGCTCCCTTCGGGGAGGAAGGGGGATAGGTGATGGCCCTGAAGTTCTCCTGTAGCCTGACGTTCCTGTTCACCGAGGTCCCCTTCTTGGAACGGTTCGAGCGTGCTGCTGCAGCCGGGTTCCAGGCGGTGGAGTACATGTTCCCCTACGACTACGAGATCCCAGCTCTCCGCGAGCGCCTGACGCGGTTCGGCCTCCAGCAGGCATTGTTCAATCTCCCTGCAGGGAACTGGGAGGCCGGGGATCGGGGGATCGCCGTGGATCCAGACCGCCGCCGGGAGTTCCGGGAGGGCGTCCTCCGCGCCGTGGAGGTGGCAGAGCAGCTCAACTGTCCACGCCTGAACTGCCTCGTCGGGAAAAGACGTGAGGACCTCTCCTACGGGGACCAGTGGGCCGTCCTCGTGGAGAACCTGCAGTATGCCGCAGATGTGGTGGGGAGGGCGGGAAGGACCCTCCTCGTAGAGCCCCTGAACACCTACGATGTGCCAGGGTTCTTCCTGACGACGACGCGCGAGGCGTTGCGCCTTCTGGAAGAGGTCGGCCACCCCGCCCTCAAGCTCCAGTACGACGTCTATCATATGCAGCGGATGGAGGGAAACCTGACCCAGACCCTGCGGACTCACCTCGCGCGCATCGGCCACATCCAGATCGCCGATGTTCCGGACAGGCACCAGCCAGGGACAGGGGAGATCAACTTCGCGTTCCTGCTCCGGGAGCTCGATCGCTTGGGCTACGAGGGATACGTGGGGCTGGAGTACATTCCCCTTGGAGGGAGCGAGGCTTCCCTGCGGTGGATGGAGGAGATGGGGTATTCTCCGGGGGGAGGTTCTTCGCTTCGCTCAGCATGACATGCTTGGAGGGATGGACATGGGAGAGCGCATCGGGTTTATCGGCCTAGGGATCATGGGGAAGCCCATGGCCAGGAACCTCCTTCGGGCCGGGTATCCCCTTGTTGTGCACAATCGCAGCCGGGCGCCCGTGGAGGAGCTGGCGCGGGAGGGAGCTACACCGGCAGGTTCTCCGCGGGAGGTGGCCGAGCAGACGGACATCGTCATCACCATGTTGCCAGACTCCCCGGAGGTGCGCCAGGTGATCCTCGGGGAGAACGGGGTGATCGAGGGGATCCGTCCTGGGTGCGTCGTCGTGGACATGAGCACCATCTCCCCCATTGTCACCAAGGAGATCGCCGCGGCGCTTGCGGCCAAGGGCGTCTTCATGCTCGATGCGCCGGTGAGTGGTGGGGAGAGGGGAGCCATTGAGGGAACGCTCTCCATCATGGTGGGAGGCCCCCGGGAGACGTTCGAGCGCGTCCTCCCCGTCTTTCAGGTTCTGGGCAAGAACATCGTCCACATTGGGGAGAACGGGGCAGGCCAGGTCACTAAGGCGTGCAACCAGATCGTGGTGGCCGTGACCATCCAGGCGGTGAGCGAGGCGCTGGTGCTGGCAGCAAAATCCGGCGTCGACCCGGCAAAGGTCCGGCAGGCGCTGCTGGGAGGGTTCGCCCAGAGCCGGATCCTGGAGGTGCACGGGCAGCGCATCCTGGAGCGCGACTTCAAACCCGGGTTCAAGGCGCGGTTGCACTTGAAGGACCTAGGGATCGCTCTGGCCACGGGGAAGGCCGTCGGCGTCCCCCTCCTCACCACCAGCTTGGTCCATGAGATGCTCAACGCCCTCTGCGCAGCGGGCCGGGAGGAATGGGACCACTCTGCCCTGGTGACCTTGGTGGAGGATTTGAGCCGGACCGAGGTCAAGGCAGAGCGATCGGAGTAGGCGTCCGTGGACTCTCGGCAAACGGTAGGGATCAGGACAACGCTCACAGAGATGATCCAGCTCGTCCGGCCCGAGCACGCCAACCCTTTGGGAACCCTCTACGGCGGCCGGATGATGGACTGGATCGCAACGGTCGCCACCCTGGCCGCGATGCGCCTGGCCAAAGGGCAGGTCGTCCTGGGCACGATGGATGATCTGGACTTCCTCCACCCCGTGCACGTCGGGGATGTCGTCACCCTGCGGGCGCAGGTGGAGTACGTCGGCCGGAGCTCCATGGAGGTCGGTGTGGAGGTGTTGGCGGAAGATCCGCGGACGGGGGAGAAGCGGCGCACCACCTCCTCCCACCTGGCCATGGTGGCGGTGGACGAGGATGGCCGGCCACGTCCCGTGCGCGTGGAGGTCCTCCCAGAAGGTCCGGAAGAGCAGGAGGTCTGGGAGCAGGCACGGGAGCGGAAGGCGATGCGCGTGGCCCGCCTCCAGGATCGTGCAGCCCGCGCCAGGGAGGTCGCCGGGGAGGAAGTCGAGGGGGGAATCGTGCTGAGCAGGATCGTCTTCCCGGAGGATGCCGTCTTGGGAACTCTGATGTTTGCCGGCCGGTTGATGATGGACCTCGACGAGATCGCCATGATCGTGGCTACTCGCCACTGCCGGGGGCAGGTGGTGACGGCATCGGTGGACACCCTTTCCTTCTACGCCCCCCTCCATGTAGGGGAGTTCGTCGTGTACAAGGCGGCGCTGAACCATGTCGGGAGGACATCCATGGAGATCGGGATCAAGGCCCTCGCAGAGGACCCCTACACCGGAGAACTGCGGCACACCTGTACCGCCTTCTTCACGGCCGTTCACCTCGATCCCTCCGGGAGGCCTGCGCCCGTCCCTCCCTACGAGCCCAGGACCCCCTGGGAGCAAAGGCGGTGGCAGACGGCGGAGGAGAGGCGCCGTGCCAGGCTTGCCAGGATCGCTAGGCTCCGGGAGGCGGGGGCGTGATCGAGTGGGCGGTGGTGGCGGCGATGACCCTCCTCCCGTGGGTGGAGCTCCGGGGGGCGATCCCGTTCGGCATCGCGGTAGGCCTGCCTCCCCTCTGGACCTGGCTGCTCGCTGTCTCCTCCAACTGCCTTGTGATTCTCCCCACCTTTGTGATCTTGGACCTCCTCTATGTCCGATGGCTGGGGAGGATCGCCTGGGTACAGGAAGTGGTTGACAGGATCCGCCGAAAGGGGGAGGGCTACATCGCCAGGTATGAGCTATTGGGGCTTGCCCTCTTCGTCGCCATCCCCCTGCCGGGGACAGGGGCCTACGCAGGCACGATCCTCGCCTGGTTGCTCGGCCTCCCCCGGGAGAGGGCCGCCCTCATGATCGCTTGCGGGGTCGCTGTTGCGGGGACCCTTGTGACCCTTGGGGTGACGGGCACCGTCCGCCTCTTGCGACTCCTCTGAGCTTCCACATGGCTCTCCCTCCGAGATTCCCTCCTGCATGGTCCCTCCCTCCGTGGGAGAGGATGCAACGTCTCCCTGTCTATCCCGTAGCAGGAGAGGGCTCCACCTCCCGCTCTCTCCCCTGTGGGAAGAAGGTTAGGGTGAGGGGATAGATGTCTCCTAGCGCGATTCAGGGAAGAAAAGCTCTTGGACCTTCCACTTCCTCCTGAGCGCTGAGATGGAGCCTCCCACATCGCGGAATCTCCACAACGCGGCTTCTCCATTCACCTCGGTGATCCGTCGTGGGCACCCAGACCCCCGGCGCAGCGAATTGGAGGGGGATCCTTACCGTCTGGCGCGCTGGAACCGCGAAGTCCCCTCTGCGGAGAACGGCAAAGCCTGCCTGTTCGTCCCCTGGCCAGGAACTCAGCCTGATCGGCGTGCGCCACCAATGTGGTCCTGTGTCCCGTCAGACCGGAGGGAGGTGAGCTCGATGGTAAGGTATTCCGCGGGGAGCACGCATTTCTGCTTGAACTCGTTTGCGAAGTACTCGCCCGAATCCGTTTCAGGATCTTGGCGGGGTGCCTTCATTGACAATGCCCCCAGGGGGTACTAGATTATAAGCTGTGATTTGGGCCGTGTGGGAGAAAGCTTTCCTTGCGCGCAGCGTAGCCGTGCTATGGAGGCTTCTCCCCAGCCGCACGAGGAGGAGAGAACCACGGGGGGAGGTGGGAACGTGGACACCATCGGGCACCACTACATTGTTGAGGCCTCGGGCTGCAACCCTGAGGTCATCAGCAAGGTAGAGGAAGTCGAGCAGATCATGGTGCGTGCCGCGGAGGCGGCCAGGGTCCAGGTGTGGTCCATCGCCTTCCACCGGTTCTCCCCGACAGGTGTCAGCGGGGTGGTGGTGATCTCCGAATCTCACCTTTCCGTGCACACCTGGCCGGAGTTCGGCTACGTCGCCCTCGACATCTATACGTGTGGGCAGTCGGCGAGGCCGGAGGCAGCTGTAGAGGAGGCCTTGCGGGCGTTCCAAGCGAAGAGCGTCCACATCACCGAGGTCACCCGCGGCATCGAGGAGGGGGACCGGATCTTCTACCACAGCATCGTCACCTGGGAGGAGGATCTCCCAGGTCGCAGCAACGGCGCTCAGGAACGTGGCCAGCAGAAGAAGGCCAAGGTACGGAAGAGATCCACTTGACAACAGGGGATGGCTCCATCGCACCGGCTGGGTTTCCTGGCTTTCCTCAGCGTTACTACGCTCTCTGTGACCTTTCCCGTCCTGCCCCTCTACTTGGAGCGACTGGGATACACCACAGCGGAGGTCGGGCTCATTGTCGGGATCATGAACCTGAGCCTGGCCGTGAGCGAGCTTGCTGGCGGGTACATCAGCGACCGCATCGGGCGCAAGGCCGCGCTCCTGTGGGGGTATATTGGGAGCGCCCTCTCCATGCTCTGGTTTGCGCTCAGTCGGGGGTCTGCTGGGATCTATTCCTCCCGTATCCTCCAGGGGATCTTCCGCGGGCTCATCTGGCCCCCGCTGTTCGCAGAGGTAGCGGACGCCGCTCCCTCCAATGCCCACGGGCGCGCCTTCGGCCTCTTCTGGTTCTACTTCAGCATCGGCATCCTCCTCGGCCCCCTGCTGGGAGGGGCAGTTGCCGATCGCTACGGGCTTGTGATTCCCTTCTTCTTGGGGGCGGGGTTGTCTGTGGTCGCCCTCCCGATGATCCAGGGCATCCCTGCGAGGGGGAGGCCCACGGAGGCGCCTCGCTCGAACCTCCGAGCCCTCTCCGGGGAGGCGCCTGGGGTGTATCTCCTCTCCGGTGCTAACCTCGTCCACACGCTGATCACAGCAGTGTGGAGTACCTACATCCCCCTCCACGCAGCGCGCCAGGGACTCGGTCCAGGGGAGATCGGCCTCCTGTTCACCCTCCAGGGGCTGGCGTTCAGCTTTCTCCAAGTACCAGCCGGGAGGCTTGCCGACCGCTTCTCCCTGCGGTTCCTCGCCGGGCTGGGGATCCTCACGCGGGCAGGCCTCGTGGCTGCGACACCCCTCGCAACAGACCTCCCTTCCCTCAGCGTAGTCAGCCTCCTCAACGGTGCCGCTGGGGGGTTCGTGCCCCTCACCATCTCCGCCTGGGTGGCCCGGATCGCTCCCCCGCGGTGGGCCGTCACGGCCATGGGAGTTTACAACGCTTCTGTGGATGCGGGCTTCTTCTTGGGGCCTGTGGTGGGTGGCCTTGTCGCGGTGGCGACCTCCCTCTCCTCCGCGTTCGCCCTGTGCGCGGTCATCGGGCTCGCCGGCCTCGCCCTCCTCACCCGCGCGCAGGATCCTCCGTGAAGAGACCGTACCCGGCGAACGCGCACCTCTCAAGGAAACGGACAGAAATCGTGCTCATGAGTTCTGTCCGTTCACTTAGACGTGCGTGACGACGCAGGTGGTCGTCCTGGTGACCCCGGGCGCCTGTTGGACCCTACCCACTACGAACCGGCCGAGGTGATCCATGTCCTGGGCCTCGACGAACGCGATGACATCCGTCGGGCCTGTGACCGCGTGGGCCATCTTTACTTCCGGGTTCTCCTGGAGGGCTTTGAGCGTCTCGCTCACCTTTCCCGGGACTACCCGGATCAGGATGTAGGCCTGGATCGCCACGGCAAGCCTCCTTTCGTCCATGTGGTCGGGGTGCACCCCGTTACATGATCTGAAGGATCAGCCCGATCAGCACGTTCCGGACGAGCTCGAGGAGCAAAAGCGCCACCAGCGGGGAGAGGTCCAGCCCAGCAACGGGCGGGAGGACCCGCCGGATGGGGTCGAGGATCGGGGAGGTGAGCCGGTAGACGGCGCGCACAACTGGGTGGAAAGGGTTCAAGCCCGGGATCCAGCTCAGGATCGCCCGCAGGAGGATGAGGAGGAAGACCACCCGGAACACCAGGTTGACCAAGCCGATGAGTTCCACGTCGAAGACCTCTGGGTCCGTCCCTGGCGCGTTGCATCCACCACCCAGAACATTGTACCGGGTCGGTGCACCGGATACAAGACAACGGGCTCCAGATTCCTCTGGAGCCCGTTGTTGCAGGTGAAGACAGCGTCTTGATTCGGGATTAGCGAACTACGACGTTGGTTGCCTGCGGGCCCTTCCGGCCAGGGACGATCTCGAACTCGACCTGCTGGCCTTCGGAAAGGGTGCGGAATCCGTTCATCTGGATCGCCGAGTAGTGGACGAAAACGTCCTGGCCATCCTCGGTGGAGATGAACCCGTACCCCTTCTCAGGGTTGAACCACTTCACTGTACCCTTTGCCATTGCTTTGCTCCCTTCTCTTGGTGTACAGATAACGCCTGGTCTGTTGCCCTGCCTTACCTGTCCCCGCAAGCATAGCATATGCCTAGGGGGATGTCAAACTTTTTGCGCTCTGAGGGTTCCTCCCTCGCCCTGTACCACTCCCGCCAGGGAGAGGGGGGGTGAAGAAGGTTTCTTCCGCGACCCCTCTCAGGACATGGGGACCTGGCGGATGATCCGCCCTTCGATGCGCTCGAAGATGTCCTGAAGGTTCGGCCCAGTGATGGTCAGGCCATGGTTGCGCAGCCCCACCACTGCCCGGCTGGGGTCCTCGGCACGACGCACGAGCTCGGCCACGGCCTTGGCCAGCTCCAGGGTCCCGCAGGGGTAGTTGACCTCTGTGGAGGGGACCCCCTCCATCCACGCATGGACGTGGACGATGGCCCCGACTTGCGGGTGCTCGGTGTAGATCATCCAGTGTTCGATGGCATCGACGGAGACACGCCTGGGTTTGATGTTCGGGGGGACACTCAGGAGGATGACGTTGCGCTGGGCGTCATAGCCCTTCACCAGGAGGATGTCCTGGCCCACCACCCGGAGGTTGGCCTTGTTGACGCCGCTCGCGCTCATCCAGAACCGGGTGCGGTCCTTTCGGGCGCTGAGGTTGCCGTAGCTGAGTCCACCGATGCCGTACAGGCGCTCGACATGCCGCAAGTCTCGGGGGGAGAGGAGTTCGTGGATCGGGAAGGGAGCAGGGAGGAGATTCAGGGCGTCCAGGCGCTTTCCCGCCTCGTAGATCTGTTGGGTAATCTCGTCCCCTTCCCACAGCTCTTCTTCGAGGTCTGGGTGGAACTCGTTGTTGATGACGAGGCAGGAGGTCGCCAGAGGGGCGAGCCTCCGGTAGACGTGGTTGAAGTAGGCCGCTTCCTCCTCGAAGGGGACGGGGTAGTATCCCTGCTCCAGGGTCACGAAGTAGGTGTGCACCGTGTCCCCTGCGCGCACGAGGTAGATCAAGACGTTGGAGAGGGTCCGGACGAGCAGGGGGTAGGTGGTCTTCAGGACCTCCTCCGGGATCTCTCCCCCTTCGACGACGGAGGCGACGAAGGTCCCCTGGGCTTTCCGGCGGTAGGGCCGTGGATTGTTTGCGTCCGCCAAGTTGATGGCCAGCTTGATCTCTGGTGTGCCGGGCTCGGCGTAGGTGTATCCCTGTTCCCTGAGCACCCTCTCCAGGCCCTCTGCGAACCACTGGAGCAGGGGGCTCTTGGCGGGTCCCGTAACTGTGTAGAGCATATCCCGTTACCCCTCAAAAGCGAGCTTTTTCAATATACTTACCGTCCTCCCCAAGAAAATTCCTCCTCTCCCAAAGGACCGGGAGGGGCGCACCTCCGTGCGCCCCTCCCGGGTTCCTCTTGCGCTCATGGGGCGATGCTGAACGGCCAGTTAGGGATGAAGGTGGTGAGGAGCGCCGCTGCCGCCAGGGCCAGGTTCTTGAGGAAGTGGGCCATTTGGTTCCCCTGGCTCATGGGGTCCTTCTCCGTCCAGTAATTGTGCATGATGAAGGCGGTGGGGACCAGGAAGACGATGAGCAACCACGCGCCGATCGTCACCTTATACCCGAGAAGGATGGAGAGGCCCCCGGCCAGGAGCATGAGCCCCGTGATCACGACCGCAGCCTTGGGTGCAGGAACTCCCTTGTAGCCCGCATACTGGCTCATTGCTTCGAGGCGCATGAAGTGATTCATCCCGTTGAGGATGAAGAAGCCACCGAAGACGATCCGTCCAATGAGGAACAAGAGGTCCATCCGCATCCACCTCCTCCAATATTTTGGTTATTGGCTTCCACAGTAGAAGCTCCTTGTAAATATAGAGCGAAATTACTTCTCATTGTCAAGGTCCTTCTTTTTTGTTAGAATTTGATCGGTGATGTGACGTGGAGATGCACGAGAAGGAGCAGGTGTGCCCACGCTTTCACCGGGCCATCGAACTTGTGGGGAAACGCTGGACTGGGGCGATCATCCGGGTCCTCCTCAATGGGCCTCGGCGGTTCACGGAGATCCTGGAGGCGATCCCGGGCCTCCACGACAGGCTCCTCTCTGAACGCCTGAAGGAGCTTGAGGCCGCCGGGATCGTGCAAAGGCTTGTCTACCCAGAGACTCCCGTGCGGATCGAGTATACCCTCACGGAGATGGGGAAGGATCTGGAGAGGGTCGTACGTGAGGTCCAGCGGTGGGCCAACCGCTGGTTCCCACCCCCACACTCCTGAGCCGCCCCGGGCTTGCGCTTCCCTGAAACCTGCGCTCCTGACACGAGCGGGCCATCCATAGGGTCTCTAGCCGAAGGCAAAGATCAGGCCTAGACCTGATAGCACCTCCCCCTTGCGAGAGGCTAGAATAACAGTGCAGGGCGTCGGGCCGTCCAGTCCAACAATGAGGCCGTGGTTCCACCCCCCTGCCGCATGCGTGCCGCTGGACGAAGCCCGGCGCCCTTGCTATATTGATCGTGAGCATGTGGCGGTTCGTGCGCTTCCTTCCCCCTCTCCGGCACCCGAGGGCGTGGGTCGATTTCCGGAAGTACATCCGCTGGCGGCTCGCGCTCTATGGCTTCACTTTCCCCCATGGGCGCCTCTCCTGGCGCCGGGTCCTCTCTCGGGAATTCCTCCGAGCAGTACGGGAGTACCACCGCTGGCTCGGGGAGATGGACTCCTACAAGGAACGGAGGTTTACGGAGAAGCGCGCAGCAGCACGCCGTGTGCGCTCGTAGCGGCGATGGCCGTGACAAGGATGGCGCTGGCGACGCACCAGGAGCAGATCGCACGGAGCCAGAACAGCTCGATCGCCGTGAGATAGGCAGAATAGATCGTCCCTGCGAGTGCAATGGCGAAGATCGCGGCCTGCAGGAGAAACGGGTGAAGGGCGAGATGGGGGGAACTCCCCACCGGGCGGCGATGGCTGAGGAGGGTCTCCCAGGTTACCAGGCAGAGGAGGGCGAGGTACATCCCCAGGCCCAGGAATGCCACGGGGACCCCCATCACCACAGCGAAGGGGCTGCTGTTGACGATCTCGCATCCCCTCCCCACGCACAGGAGGGAGGAGCCGGAGACTTTGGTATACGCGAGGTATCCTGAGATCCCCGCTCCGACAGAGGAGGCGCCTGCGACGATCCAGCGGTGCCAGTTCGTCCACATCTTCTATCTCGCTTGAGCCAGAGCTTCCTCGATGGCCTCCTTGAAGACCTCGTAGGGCTGGTTCCCAACGATCAGCCTCCCCCCAATGACGAAGCTGGGCGTCCCTTCCACACCGTACTTCACCCCCTCCTGGATATCCTCCCGGATCTTCTCCACCACCTGCCCGCTCTGGAGGCAAGCACGGAAGGCCTCCTGGTCCAGGCCAAGCTCTCTCGCATAGGCGAGGAGCCGGGCGGGGAGGAACGCGCCCGCGTCGACCCCCCTGCGGACCCTGAAGAGGAGGTCATGGAAGGCCCAGAATTTCCCCTGCCTGGCGGCACACTCCGCTCCAATGGCGGCCCAGACGGACTCCTGGCCCAGCACAGGGAATTGCCTGAAGACCACGCGCACCTTTCCCGTAGCTACGTACTCTCGCTCCAACCGCTTGAGGGTGCCAGAGGCGAAGTCGGCGCAGTGGGGGCACTGGAAATCCGCAAACTCCATGAGGGTCACCGGAGCCGCCGGCGATCCCTTCGTGGTACCCTGTGCTGGAACGGCGATGACCTCCGTCTTCTGGGGGCGGGCGGAGTAGAGGCTCAGCCCGATCAATCCCCCCGCCACGACGACAGCGCCGGCAATGAAGAGCACGAGCGTCCTGCGCACCTCTCCTCTCCTCCGTTCCTCTCGGCGGGGAACTCCTTCGATGTCCCTTCTCCTTTCCCCTTCGTCGGGCTTGCCCTCAGGTAGGGGGTGGAGGGGGGAAATCGGTTCCCCACCCGATGGCCTGTTCCTCCCGGCATCGAGTAAGGTAAAGTAGGAGAGGAACGCCAGGCGCGGGAATATTCTCTTTGTTTTCTTTTTGAGGCGCAGCGCCTGGAGTTTTTCCCCGTGTCGGGGTCCCCGCCAAATCCCGGAACGGATTTTGGCGGGGTAACTCCGACACGCCGACCCAGAAGACCTGAGAAGGAGGGATACCGTTGCTGATCACCAAGGAAGAGGCGTTGCTCTACCACTCCCGGGGGAGGCCTGGGAAAATCGCCATCCTCCCCACTAAGCCCCTGGTGACCCAGCGTGACCTCAGCATCGCGTACACACCGGGTGTCGCTGAGCCCTGTCTGGCGATCAAGGAGAACCCCGAGGATGCCTATGTGTACACCGCCAAGGGCAATGTGGTCGCGGTGGTAAGCAATGGGACGGCCGTGCTGGGCCTTGGGAACATCGGGCCCCTGGCAGGGAAGCCGGTCATGGAGGGGAAGTGCGTCCTGTTCAAGCGCTTTGCCGACGTGGACGCCATCGACGTGGAGATCGACGCCACGGATCCTGACGAAGTCGTCCGGATCGTCCGCGCGATCGCCCCGACCTATGGGGGGATCAACCTGGAGGACATCAAGGCTCCGGAGTGCTTCTACATCGAGCAGGAGCTCCGGAAGGTCCTGGACATCCCCGTCTTCCACGACGACCAGCACGGGACGGCCATCATCATCGGGGCGGGCCTCCTCAACGCCCTGGAGCTCACGAGGAAGTCCATCGACGAGGTTCGCGTGGTGATTAGCGGAGCAGGGGCGTCCGCCATTGCTACCGCCGAGTTCCTCCTCCTCCTGGGGATGCGCAAGGAACAGATCGTCCTCGTGGATACCAAGGGTGTGGTGTACAAGGGGCGCGCCGAGGGGATGAACCCCTACAAGGAGAAGTTCGCCGCCGACACCAAGGCGAGGACCCTCGCCGAGGCCATGCGTGGAGCCGACGTCTTCATCGGCCTCTCTGTTGGCGGGATCGTCAGCCAGGACATGGTCAGGAGCATGGCGGACCGGCCCATCGTGTTCGCGCTGGCGAACCCGATCCCGGAGATCGGTTACGAGGAGGCGAAGGCGGCTAGGCCGGATGTCCTCGTGGCCACAGGTCGCTCCGACTACCCCAACCAGGTGAACAACGTCCTGGGGTTCCCGTTCATCTTCCGCGGTGCCCTGGATGTGGCTGCCAAAGCCATCAACGAGGAGATGAAGCTGGCCGCAGCGAGGGCTCTCGCCGACCTGGCCAAGCAGGACGTCCCTGATGTGGTCCTCCGGGCCTATGGGCTGGAGAGCTTGCGCTTCGGACCGGACTACTTGATCCCCAAGCCCCTCGACCCCCGGGTGCTCACATGGGAGGCGCCTGCAGTAGCCGAGGCGGCCATGCGGTCGGGCGTGGCCAGGCGGACCATCGACATCGAGGAGTACCGGGAGCAACTCGAAGCCCGGCGCGGGAAGGGACGGGAGGTCCAGCGGTACATCATCAACAAGGCGCGCTTTGAGCCGAAGCGTGTCGTCTTCGCCGAGGGGGAGGAGCCCAAGATCATCCGGGCGGCCGCGATTGTGAAGGAGGAAGGGATCGGACGCCCCATCCTCCTGGGCGACGAGGTTTCGATCCGGCGCCGGATCATGGAGCTGGGCCTCTCCGCAGAGCTCGAGGTGGTGAACCCTGCCACGAGCCCTCGCCTGGACGCCTATGCCCAGGAGCTGTTCCGGCTTCGCCAGAGGAAGGGGGTGACCCTCCGGGAGGCCTACACCCTCCTGCGGTTGCCCACCTACTTCGGGCCAATGATGGTCCACATGGGGGATGCCGATGCCTACGTGGCAGGCCTCACGCTCCACTACCCGGACGTACTACGGCCCGCGCTTCAAATTGTGGGCACCGAGGAGGGGGTCTCCAAGGTCGCCGGGCTGTACCTCGTCATCGTCCAGGACAAGGTCTTCCTGTTCACCGACGCGACGGTGAACATTGAGCCCACCGCGGAGGACCTTGCGGAGATCGCCATCATGGCTGCGGAGCGTGCGCGAGAGCTTGGGATCGAGCCCAGGATCGCCATGCTTTCCTTCAGCAACTTCGGCTCCACACGCCACCCGCTGCAGGAGAAGGTCCGGCTGGCCACGGAGCTGGTCAAGGCCAGGCGGCCGGATCTCATGATCGACGGGGAGATGCAGGCGGACACAGCCGTCGTCCCGGAGCTCCGGGAGCAGGATTACCCCTTCTCTACCCTGAAGGGGGAGGCCAACGTCCTCGTCTTCCCCAACCTGGAAGCGGCGAATGTGGCGTACAAGCTCCTCGCCCGGCTCGGGGGGGCCCAGACCATCGGGCCCATCCTCATGGGGATGGGGGAGTCCGTGCACGTCCTCCAGAGGGGCGATGAGGTCGAGGACATCGTGCACATCGCTGCGGTCGCGGTCGTGGACGCACAGCGCCTGAGCAGGCGCCGCCAGGCCAGGATGGGGATCCCTGCGGCGGGATCTTGAGCAGAAGACAGGGATCATGCTCTTCCATAGCGGCTGGACCATTCCCCGCGTCGGGGTGCCCGAATCCGTTTCAGGATTTCGGGGGGTTGGCTTCGGGCGCCTAACAGAACCGGACAGGCTGGGCAAGAATTCCTGGTGCGAAGCGGGGTCCCCACAAAACGCGAAGCGTTTTGTGGGTGCTCTTAGGAGGGAGAGGCGATGCGAGAGGTCGCGTATGCGGATGTCGTGGAGACGGTGAGCCGGCTGGCCATTGAAGCGAACACATTCCTGGGGGAGGACGTCCTCCGGGCGCTTGAGCGAGCGGCCGCTCGCGAGGAGTCCCCCCTGGGCAGGCAGGTCCTCTCCGAGATCCTTGAGAACGACCGCCTGGCAGCCAGCGAGCGCCTCCCCATCTGCCAGGACACCGGGGCTGCCGTCGTGTTCGTGGAGATGGGAGAGGAGGTCTCCATAAAGGGGGGCTCCCTGTTCGACGCCATCCATGCGGGGGTGCGCAAGGGGTACGTAGAGGGATACCTCCGCAAGTCCATGGTGGCGGATCCCCTGCGCAGGCAGAACACCAAGGACAACACCCCTGCGATCATCCACCTCGAGCTCGTCCCAGGGGACCGGTTGAAGATCACGCTCCTCCCCAAGGGGGGAGGCGCGGAGAACATGAGTCGCATGACCATGCTCACCCCTGCGCACGGCGCGGAGGGGGTCAAGCAGTTCGTCCTCGAGACGGTGGAGAAGGCCGGCCCAAACGCCTGCCCGCCGGTGGTCGTTGGGGTGGGTATCGGGGGGACCTTCGACACCGTGGGCATGCTCGCCAAGAAAGCCCTCCTGCGGCCTGTGGGATCGACCCACCCGGATCCTTTCTACGCGGAGATGGAGGAGGAACTCCTCGAGCGCATCAACAACCTGGGGATCGGGCCCATGGGCTACGGAGGGAGGGTCACCGCCCTGGCCGTTCACATCGAGGCAGCGCCTTGCCACATTGTGAGCCTTCCCGTCGCCGTGAACCTCCAGTGCCATGCCGCCAGAGTGAAGTGGGCGGAGCTGTAGGTCACCCCGCCGAGGATTTCGGCGGGAGCAAGGAACGGGGAAAGTTCCAGGGACGCTACGGGAATGTGCAAGGGGAATTCCAGGAGGGAGACGATGGAACCGAAGCGCATCACCACACCTCTTTCGGACGAAGTCGTAGAGACCCTGCGGGCCGGTGATCAGGTGCTCCTGAATGGGGTGATCTACGGAGCCCGGGACGCTGCACACAAGCGCATCGTGGAAGCCATCCAGAAGGGCGAGGCCCTCCCCCTGGACCTGCGGGGCCAGGTCATCTACTACGTCGGGCCCACCCCCGCAAAACCTGGCCAGGTGATCGGCTCCGCCGGGCCCACCACCAGCTCCCGCATGGACCCCTATACCCCTCTCCTCCTCCAGCACGGGCTCAAGGGGACGATCGGGAAGGGGTACCGGTCCAAGGAGGTCATCGAGGCCCTGCAGCGGCATAAGGCGGTCTACTTCGCTGCGACTGGGGGGGCAGGAGCGCTCATCGCCCGCCGCATCAAGAAGAGCGAGGTGATCGCTTACGAGGACCTAGGGCCGGAGGCGCTCTTCCGGTTCGAGGTTGAGGACTTCCCCGTGATCGTGATCAACGATGCCTGGGGGAACGATCTCTACCTCCAGGGCGTGAAGCAGTACCGGCGCAGCCCGTGATCCGACGGGACGGTTCCTCCTGACTTTAGCGTACCCGCGCGCGCGGCACGACCAGGGGCGAGAGGATACAGACCCCGATGAACCCCTCCGGAAGCCGGACAGCGATGATGTCGCCTGTTTGCTGGAGGACGCCCAGCGCGGGATCCCACGCGTCGAGGACGAGGTCGTAAGGGACCTGCGGGGCGTCCTCAAAGGTCGAGCGGCAGACGCAGCAGTAGTAGAGGTCTGTCCCCTTCACCTTGTAGGTCAGGCGCCGCCCGCACGTCGGACAGGCCACCCTGCTGCGAGGATCCTTCTCGTTGGTCGCCCTCAGCGCCATCCCCAACAAACCCCCTCGGTTATCCCGGGGGTCGGATCCGTCCCCAGTCCTAGCGTACCATGGAGGGTTCCTGGTGCGGTATCGGGTGGAGGAAGTATTGTTCCTCGGCCCCCTCGGGCGCTGGGGGGATTGGCAGGGATGGACGGGGGAAAATCGGGTCCTCACCCGATGGTCGTTCCCCGAGGCGCTGTCGTATCCTCAGAGGTGAACCACACGGTAGGAGGGAGCATCGTGGCCACAGGGAAAGTAAAATGGTTCGACCGCCGGAAAGGCTACGGGTTCATTGTGGGGGACGATGGTAAGGATTACTTCGTCCACTACACCGGGATCGAAGGGGAAGGCTATAAACTGCTGGAAAAGGATCAACAGGTCGAATTCCGCGTAGAGACCACGGAGAAGGGCCCGAAGGCGGTCAGAGTCCGCGTCCTCTCTGAGCGGGCGAAGGGCGCATAAGGTCCTCCTGTTCATCCCCCCTCGCCACCCACCGACTCTAGGAGTTGTCTCCGAGCGTCCTTGCGCTATGATATAGCTAAAGGGTCCCTATCGTCGAGGCGAGGACGATGCCGGAGGATGTGTTCGACCTCATGGAGGAGCTGCGGAGGGACCTCGACCGCTTCCTCAACTATGTGATGCGGCCGCGTCCCCTCCCCGTGGTGTACACCCAGGTCTGGGAGCCGCGTGTGGACCTGTTCGAGGAGGACCAAGCGGTCACGGTGATCATCGAGGTCGCCGGAGCGAGGCGGGACTCCCTCAGCGTGTCCCTCGAGGGAGAGCGGCTCATCGTCTCAGGCACGCGGCCGATCCCCCTTCCCTCTGCTCCGGTCTGTTGCCACCGCATTGAGATTGCCTACGGTCCCTTCTACCGAGAGGTGGCCATCCCCGTGGCCGTGGACGCCACAGGTGCCCAGGCGACCTACAGGGATGGACTCCTCCTGATCACCCTTCCCAAGGCCGGAGCCGGCCGGCCGCACAAGGTGGCCATCACCGTTCAGGAGGGCACGCCATGAGCCTCGTCCCCCTCGGTGCTCCCGGCGATCTCCTGGAGCGCACGCGCCTGGTCCCAGAGGGGCTGCGGATCCCCCCGGAGCTCCCTGTCCTCCCCCTGAAGGACGCCGTCCTCTACCCAGGGATGGTCGTCCCCCTCGCGGTGGCGAAGCCGAGCTCGGTGCAGCTTGTCAGCGATGCCGCTGCAGGGGAGCGGATCTTGGCCATAGTGGCCGCCAAGAGCCCGGCCACAGAGAGCCCGGGGCCCGATGACCTCTACCGGGTCGGCACCGCTGCCGCCATTGTCCGGCTGCTCCGCCTCCCCGATGGGACCCTCCACCTCCTCGTGCAGGGGTTGAGCCGCATCCGCCTGGCGGAGTTCATCCGCCACGAACCCTACCTCGTGGCCAAGGTGATCACCCTAGAGGAGGCCAAGGAGTGGCCTCCCGAGCTCTCCGCCCTGGCCAGGAATATCCTGGGGATGTTCCAACAGCTCGGGGGGATTACCCCCTTCCTGCCCCCGGAGCTCATCGCCGCAGCCTCCGCCATTGAGGAACCGGGCCGTCTGGCCGACTTCATCGCCAGCAGCCTCAACCTCTCCCTGGAGGAACGCCAGGAGATCCTGGAGACCGTGGATCTGCGGATGCGCCTGGAACGGGTGATGGCCTTCCTCAGCAGGGAGCTGGAGCTCGCCGAGTTGGGCCGGAAGATCCAGACCCAGGTGCAACAGGAGCTGGAGAAGGGTCAGAGGGAGTTCATCCTGCGCAAGCAGCTCGAGGCCATCCAGAAGGAGCTCGGGATGGTGGACGAGCGCACCCAGGAGATCCAGGAGCTCCGCGAGGCGATCTCCAAGAGCGGGATGCCGCCGGAGGTGGAGAAGGAGGCGCTCCGGGAGCTCGACCGCCTCTCCAAGATGCCCCCGGGAGCGGCCGAGGCGACGGTCTCCCGGACTTACCTGGATTGGCTCATCACCCTCCCCTGGAACAAGAGCACCGAGGACAACCTGGACATCACCCGGGCGCAGCGGATCCTCGACGAGGACCACTACGATCTAGAGAGGGTCAAGGAGCGTATCCTGGAGTTCCTGGCCGTGCGCTCGCTGCGCAAGGATGCCAAGGGGCCCATCCTCTGCTTCGTGGGACCGCCGGGGGTCGGGAAGACCTCGCTGGGGCAGAGCATTGCCAAGGCCCTGGGGAGGAAGTTCGTCCGCATCTCCCTGGGCGGCGTGCGGGATGAGGCGGAGATCCGTGGCCACCGGAGGACTTATGTGGGCGCGCTCCCGGGGAGGATCATCCAGGGGATCCAACGGGCGGGGACCAACAACCCGGTGTTCATGCTGGACGAGATTGACAAGATCGGGGCGGACTTCCGGGGGGACCCCGCGGCGGCACTCCTGGAGGTTCTCGACCCCGAGCAGAATCACAGCTTCTCCGACCACTACCTCGGGGTCCCGTTTGACCTCTCCCGAGTGCTGTTCATCGCCACCGCCAACGTCCTCCATACCATCCCGCCGGCCCTGCTGGACCGCATGGAGGTCATCACCATCCCCGGGTACACGGAGGAGCAGAAGGTGGAGATCGCCCGGCGCTACCTGATCCCCAGGCAGCTCGCTGAGCACGGGCTCTCCGCGGAGATCCTGCAGTTCACGGACGAGGGCCTGGTGGCCCTGATCCGCGGCTACACCCGGGAGGCGGGGCTCCGCAACTTGGAGCGGGAGATCGCTGGGATTTGCCGGAAGGTCGCCCGGAGGGTCGCCGCTGGGCAGACGGAGAAGGTCGTCGTGGTCCCTGAGATGCTGGAGGAGCTGGTCGGGCCTGTCAAGTTCCATTCGGAGACACTGCTTGGGAGGGATGAGGTGGGAGCGGCAACGGGGATGGCCTGGACCCCAGTCGGGGGCGACATCCTCCAGGTGGAGGCGGCCCTGGTGAGGGGGCGTGGCCGGGTGGTGATCACCGGTCAACTGGGGGAGGTCATGCAGGAGTCGGCCAAGGCGGCGCTCACCTACATCCGCTCGAGAGCGCAGGAGCTGGGCATCCCGGAGGATCTGTTCGAGCATCACGACCTCCACATCCATGTCCCAGCAGGGGCCATCCCCAAGGACGGCCCTTCGGCAGGGGTGACCATCGCGACGGCGGTGGCGTCTGCGGCCACGAAGCGGCCCGTCCGCAAGAGAGTGGCCATGACAGGGGAGATCACCCTCCATGGAAGGGTTCTGCCTGTAGGGGGGATCCGGGAGAAGGTCCTGGCCGCCCACCGCAGCGGCGTGGAGGAGGTGATCCTCCCCAAGGGCAATGAGCAGGACCTCCGGGAGGTTCCCGCCTCGGTCCGCGAGGCCCTGCGTATCCACCTCGTGGAGCACATGGATGAGATCCTGAAGATCGCCCTCGTGGGGGAGCCCATCCCGCAACCTGCCGCGGCCGGTGGATCGTGAGGAGGGGAGGACGATGCGCATCCTCAAACCCAAGGACGCCGAATTCATCCGGAGGAAGTTCGAGCAGGAGCTGGTAGAAGACGTGCGCTTGGTGTTCTTCACGCAGGGCGAGAGCGGGCTCACCGTTCCGGGGTACGAGTGTGCGTTCTGCGCAGAGACGAGGGCGCTCCTCGATGACCTCAGAGAACTCAGCGGGAAGCTCCACCTGGAGGTCTACGACTTCCTCCTCCATGAGGACGTGGCCAGGACCTACCACGTGGACAAGATCCCCGCTATCGCCCTCGTGGGGGAGAAGGATTACGGGATCCGCTTCTATGGCATCCCCTCGGGGTATGAGTTCGCCACGCTCCTCGAGGACATCATCGACGTCTCCCGCCGGAGCACCCGTCTCTCCCCGGCCACCGTGGAGAGACTCTCGGCCATCGACAGGGATGTCCATATTCAGGTCTTCGTCACGCCCACCTGACCCTATTGTCCGCGGGCCGTGCGCACCGCGCACCAGATGGCGATGGTGAGCGACTGGATCCGGGCCGACATGGTGGAGGCCACGGAGTTCCCCCACCTGGCCATGCGCTACAACGTGTACGGAGTCCCCAAGGTGGTCATCAACGAGACGGTGACGTTCGAGGGCGCTGTCCCTGAGCAAGTGTTCCTGGATTACGTGCTTCAGGCGGTAGGTTCTCCTTGAGTTCCTCGGAAGAGCAGGAAGTGGGGGAGCTTGCAGAGAACCTCCATAGCGGCAGGGGAGAACTTGCGAGGGAGCGGGACGAACCCCGTGATCGAGGGCCGAGCGGTCGGTAATCCCCAGAGGGAACGGATCCTCACAACGCGGAAAGAATGGTTCGCCTGGCTGGCCGACGTCTCCGATGCGTTGTGCGCGGTCTCCCTCGACTCTCGCATCATGGCCTGGAACCGGGCGGCCGAGGAGTTGTTCGGGGTGAAGGCGGGGCAGGTCCTCGGCCGCCGTTGCTACGAGATCGTGGGCGGTCGTGATCCCAGCGGGCGGGCAGTGTGCCGCCACAACTGCGCGGTCCTGCGTGCTGCCACGGAGGGTCGCTGCGCCATCCCCGAGGAGATCATCGTTTTCCCACGGAACCGAGGAAGCCCTCGCTGGCTCACCACGAGCCTGATCGTCCTGCGATATCGGAGCCGGCCTGTCGCAGTTCTCCACCTCTTCCGCGATGTGACAACGTCGGAGCAGGCTTCCCGCGTGGGATCTCGCATCCTCGCCGTTCTCACGGGGAGGGATGAGGATCTCGCTTTCGCCCCTGCTCTCCAGCCCCTGACCTCCCGGGAGCGGGAGGTTCTCCTGCTCCTGTGCCAGGGGGCCGGTACCCAAGAGATCGCCACGAGACTCTCCATCAGCCGCGCCACCGTGCGGAACCACATCCGCAGCATCCTCAGCAAGCTCGGCGTCCACACAAGGCTGGAGGCTGTCTCCTTCCTGCTCAGCCGCGCCCTCAAGGGTCTCGCCCCCTTGGGTGGAGAGTAAGCGGCGCAGTAGTGCAAATGGATCATGACCCCCTTCCCAAGGGGGGGTGTACAGTGGAACTAGCCCAGCCTTCGGTAGGGGGTGGCGCGATGAGCATCGACCACGAGGTCTACCGGAAGGCCAAGGAGAAGGAGGAGCAGGGCCAGCCGCTGACTGCCGAGGAGATCGCTGCCATCTACATGCACGAGCAGGAAGTCCTCTGCGACCTCTGCCGCAAGTCCAAGTAGGGCGAACTCCCTCCTTGTACAAGACCTGCAACTTTGCTACGATCGTGCGGGGGTTGCACGCGTAAGGTCCCCACCGGGATCCCGGTGGGGTGCCCAAAGGAGGAGGTCCCCCGCTGACGGCACTCGATGCGCTCTTCAACCCGGCAAGTGTCGCCGTCGTGGGAGCGAGTCGGGACCCCACCAAGCCCGGCGGCTTGATCTTACGATACCTCCTCGACAGCACGGCCCGCGTCTACCCGGTCCATCCCAGTGTCTCCGAGATTCACGGCGTCCGGTGCTTCCCCTCTGTCCGTGCCCTCCCTGAGCCAGTGGACCTGGCCGTCATTGCGACCCCCGTCGACGCCACCCTCCGTGTGCTCCAGGAGTGCGTGTGGCGGGGCGTCCGCGTAGCCATTCTCGTCGCTGGGGGATTTGGGGAGACAGGCGAGGAAGGCCGCCGGCGGGAGGAGGAGGTGGTGCGCATCGCCAGGATGGGAGGGATGCGCCTCCTCGGGCCCAATACCCTGGGTGTCCTTGTCCCTCGCTCCGGCGTGGACACCCTGTTCATCGTCCGAGAGAAGGCACCCCGGCCGGGCCCTGGGCCAATCGCGTTCATCTCCCAGAGCGGTGCCATCGCGGTCACACGCATGACCGCGGCGGCCTGGGAGGGGATCGGGTTCCACTCCTTCGTTGGGTTGGGCAACCGCGCGGATATCCAGGAGAACGAGCTCCTGGCTTACCTGGCAACACAGCCCGCCGTGGGGAGCGCGGCTCTGTACCTGGAGAGCTTCGCGGATGGAGCCGGCTTTCTCGACCTTGCCCGGGAGGTGAGCGGGCGTCTCCCGGTATGCTTGGTCAAAGCAGGCCGGAGTCCAGGTGGCGCCAGGGCAGCTTCCCTTCACACCGGTTCCCTCGCGGGCTCTGATCGCGTCGTGGGCGGCGTCCTCCGTCAGGCGGGGGTGTACAGGGCATACGACGACGAGGAGCTCATTGACGTGGCTTGGGCCCTGGCCTGCGCTCCCCTCCCGCGGGGCGACCGTGTGGCCGTGGTGGTGTCTGCAGGTGGCCACGGCGTGATGCTGGCCGACTTCCTGGAGGCTAAGGAGTACGGCGTGGGGTTGCGCCTGGCGAACCTTTCGGAAGCGACCCAGGAGAGGCTCCGCCGGGAGGTCCTCCCGTTCGCTTCCGTGGCCAACCCCATTGACCTCACCGCGAGCGCGACCATCCCGATGTACGAGCGGGTGCTGTCCATCCTTGAGGAGGAACCGGATGTGGATGCCGTGCTGTGCTCGGTGCAGGTGGAACCCCCGGGGTTGGACGAGCGCCTCGTGGATGTGCTCACCGCCTACGCCCGCTCGACCACAAAGCCCGTCGTCGCCGCCTCCGTTGGCGGGGAGGCAAGCCTCCAGGTGCGGCGCGCCCTCAACCGCGCCGGCGTCCCAGCCTATCCATCGCTGTGGCGGGCGGCACGCGCCCTTGGGGCACTTGTGGAGCGGGCGCGCAGACTCCACCCCGAACGGTTCGGGGCGCGTGCGCCGTGAGGCGAGAGGCAACAAAGGAGGGGCGTGCGATGGACAGACCGCACGAAGCGTTCTTCCTCTCGGAGGCGCCGGGGAGGTGGCTCCTCTTGGGGAATGAGGCCATCGTCCGGGGAGCCCTTGAGGCGGGCCTGGACTTTGCGGCAGCGTATCCGGGGACCCCCTCCTCGGAGATCGCCGACCTCCTCGCCGAACTCAGCGCAGCGGGGGGACCGGGGTTCGTCTGGGCGGTGAACGAGAAGGTTGCCCTGGAGATGGCGGCTGCGGCAGCGGCTTCTGGATTACGCGCCCTCACGGCCATGAAGCACGTCGGCCTCAACGTGGCCTCAGATGCCCTCATGAGCGTCGCCTACACGGGGACCCGCGGGGGGTTCGTCATCGTGACGGCCGATGATCCCTCGTGCCACTCCTCCCAGAACGAGCAGGACAACCGGTACTACGCCCGCCTCGCCGGGATCCCCATGCTCGAGCCATCCACCCCCCAGGAGGCTCTTGAGATGGCCCGGGAAGCGTTCGCCCTCTCCGAGGAGTTGCTCCTCCCGGTCCTCCTGCGCACCACAACGCGGCTGGCGCACTCCCGGGCCCCCGTGAGTCCGGGCCCTCTCTTCCGGCCCGCAGGGCATTCCCGCCGCGGCCGCTTCCTCAAAGATCCCGGCCGGTGGGTGGTGGTCCCGGAGGTGGCCCGGCGGGCGCACCGCACCCTCCTGTCCAGGCTCGAACAGGCGGAGGAGCGAGCAACCATCTCAGCGTTCAATGCGATGCGCTTGCTGGAGAGCCCGGGGAGCCCCACTTCCCGGTTCACCCTGGGCATCCTGAGCTCCGGGGTCGCGCGAGGGTACGTGCGCGAGGCCTTGGAGGAGATCCTCCCCCAGCGATCGCTCAGGGTCCTGTTCCTGGAGCTCGGCTTTTCCCATCCCGCCCCTCGCATGCTTCTCCGGGAGTTCCTGGAGCGCGTGGAGAAGGCCCTGGTGGTCGAGGAGCTGGAGCCTCTCCTGGAGCTGGAGCTTCTCGCCATCGCGGGGCAGGTGGGCCGCCCCATCCCGATCCTGGGGAAGCGGACTGGCCACCTCCCCCGCTACCACGAGCTCCGCCCGGAACTCGTGGAGGAGGCAATCTGGGCGGCCATTGCTCCCACAAGTTCCTCCCGCCCTGCGCCCGCGGCTCAGCGTAAGACGGAGAAGGTGGTGCCGCCTCCCCGGCCTCCGGTGCTCTGTCCGGGGTGCCCCCACCGACACGCCTACTACGCCGCGCACCGCGCGGCGCGGGTTGTCTCAAAACGCCTTGGAACTGCGAACGGCCAGCCCCCCATCTTCCCCACGGACATCGGCTGTTACACCCTGGGCCTCGCGAAGCCCTATGAGATGGCCGACTACCTCCTGTGCATGGGCTCGAGCGTGGGGTCGGGATGTGGCTTCTCCATGACAACCAATCAGCCTGTCCTGAGCTTCATCGGGGACTCCACCTTCTTCCATGCCGGGCTGCCTGCACTCGTCCAGGCGGTGCACCACGGCGCCCCACTCACCCTCGTGGTTCTGGACAACCGCACGACAGCCATGACTGGTCACCAGCCTCACCCAGGGGCTGGCGGCGGGATGCCGGGGGCGGGCCGGGTGGATGTCTCCATTGAAGAGGCGGCGAGGGGGATCGGTGTCCCGTGGGTCCGCGTGGTGGACCCGAACGACCTAATGGCCACTCAGCGCGCCATCGAGGAAGCGATGCTCTTCCCCGGCCCCTCGATCGTCGTGGCCCGTGCGCCGTGTATCCTCCAGGAGGTTGCGCGCAAGCGCCGGAGGGGCGAGGCCGTCAGGCCGTACGTCGTCGATCAAGGGAGGTGTACGGCCTGTATGGTGTGTGTGCGGCGATTTGCCTGCCCAGCCATCCTCGCGGAGGATGGAGCAGTGTGGATCGACCCCGAGCAGTGCACCGGGTGCGGCGTCTGCAGTCAGGTCTGCCCCAAAGGCGCGATCTCGCTGGCTTCCCTACAGGAGGTGGGGGGATGAGGTTCCAGGTCGTTGTGGCGGGGGTGGGAGGGCAAGGGGTGTTGCTTGCTGCCCGCATCCTGGGGGAGGCGGCCATGGCGGAGGGGCATAGCGTCTGGGTGGGTGAGGTGCACGGGATGGCCCAGCGAGGGGGGTCCGTCGTCGCCACGGTGCGCATCGGTGACTTCTGGGGGCCGCTGATCAAGCCGGGAAGGGCAGATGCCCTGGTGGCTCTTGAGCTGGCGGAGGCATTGCGGTACCGGGAATACCTGGGTTCCCGGAGTATCGCCATTGTCGGCACGCGGCGGATCCCTCCCCTCCCAGTGAGCGTGGGGGAGGCGGTGTACCCGTCCACGGAGGAGATCCTGGATGCCCTCCGGGAGGTGGCGGGGACGGTCATCGTGCTCGACGCGGTTTCCATCGCCCGTTCGGCAGGCACGGGGCAGGCGGAGAACATGGTCCTCCTGGGAGCTCTGGTCGGAGCAGGCGCTCTTCCCCTCCGGGCCGAGAGCCTCCTCGATGCGGCCTCTCGGCTTCTCCCCGCGGGGTCCCTGGAGGCCAACCGGCGGGCATTCGCTGCAGGGATGGAGGAGGCCCGACGAAGTCTTGGGTACGAAGCTTGCTCTGGCTGAACATGAGCTGAAGGCCCTCCTTGCGGGCCTGGGCATCAAGGTTCCACCCTCGTTGGTCCTCGGGCCAGGCGACGTGCTCCCCTCCGCCCTCCCTTTTGGGTATCCCGTTGTGGTGAAAGTCTCCTCCACCTCTGTGCTGCACAAGACGGAGGCGGGGGCGCTGCGCCTCGACGTGCGGGATCCCGCCGAGCTCGCCGCGGCTGTCCAGGACCTCCGCGCCCATTTCCCCAGCGAGCCGCTCCTCATCGAAGCGATGGAGCGTCCCGGGGTGGAGGCGATCGTAGGGTTCTTCCACGATCCTACCTTCGGGTTGTGCGTCATGGTGGGAGTCGGGGGGATCTACGCGGAGCTTTACCAGGATGTGGCCTTCCGCCGCCTCCCCGTCACCGCCGCGGAGGTCGAAGGGATGCTGGACGAGCTGCGCGGGCGCGCCCTGTTTGAGGGATTTCGGGGGATCCGCGCCAGCCGACAGGCCCTCGTGGAGGTGGTGGTGAAGGCCAGCAGGTGGGTCCTGGAGAATGCCGGGATCGTTGGCCAGATGGACCTCAACCCCGTGTCCGTCCGTGAGGACGATGCAGTGGTCATTGACGCGAAGCTCCTCCCGCCTTGAGGGGGAATAGTCCATTTGGATCATGTCAGGGAGTGGCGCAAAGGATACAATAGCGCCAGAGGTGCGAAGGAGAATATTGCGCTCCAGGGGGGAAAAGGTGTGATCGTGTTCAAGGAGCGCACCTACTTGTCGCGGAAGGAGGTCGCTGAGCTGTTCGACGTCTCGCCTTCCACCGTCACGCGGTGGGCGAAGATCAAGAAGTTGCCCTGCGTCCTCACCCTGGGGGGTCAGCGGCGTTACCCCCGGGAGGAGGTTGAACGCCTGGTCCGGGAGTTCCTGGGGAAGCCGGAGATCCCGAAGAGGCGGAGGTCGCGCTAGCCGAACCACCATCGCAGCAAGGATCGGAACTGTCATGGACGGAGCAACGGCCAGATCCAGGCGGGGTGAAGGAGACGTTCCATGCGCACGCCGCTGAACGCCGCCGCGGTCAAAGTCCCCATAGGCCAGGTCTTCATCGTTCCCGAGCGATGCAAGGGGTGCCGTTTCTGCATCGACTTCTGCCCCCGGGAAGTCCTCATGGAATCGCCCTCCATGAACTCCAAGGGGTACCACTTCCCCGTCGTACGCCCCGGGAAGGAGGAGGCCTGCGTGCACTGCGGCTTCTGCACAGTGATCTGTCCTGAGTTCGCCATCTACACCGTGGAGAGGACGTGATCATGGGTAAGCGGGTGCTGACGGGTCGGCACTTCATGTTGGGGGATGTTGCGTGTGCGGAGGGCGCGCTCGCCGCGGGGTGTACCTTCTTCGCCGGATACCCCATCACCCCCTCCACTGAGATCGCCGAGCGATTGGCCAGGCGCCTCCCGGAGGTGGGCGGCCACTACATCCAGATGGAGGACGAGCTGGCAAGCATGGCCGCGATCATCGGGGCTTCCTGGGCCGGGGCCAAGGCGATGACGGCGACCTCGGGGCCGGGATTCAGCCTGATGATGGAGAACATCGGCCTGGCAGTGATGATGGAGGCCCCCTGCGTGGTCGTGGACATCCAGCGCGGCAGCCCCTCCACGGGCCTCCCCACGCTCACCGGGCAGAGCGACGTGATGCAGGCGAAGTGGGGGTCCCATGGGGACTACGAGATCATCGCCTACGCGCCCGCCTCCTGCCAGGAGATGTTCGACCTGACTGTCCGGGCCTTCAACATGGCTGAGCGGTTCCGGAACCCTGTCCTGATCATGGCCGATGAAGTCGTGGGGCACATGACCGAGCGCGTGGTGATCCCTCCCGAGGAAGCCATCGAGCGGTGGGAGCGTCCGAGGCCGACGGTGCCTCCAGGGGAACATTTCCTTCCCTTCGCCGCGGGCGAGGACCTCGTCCCCCCCATGCCCCGGGCGGGGGAGGGGTACCGGATCTACGTGGAGAGCCTCACCCACGACGAGCGGGGGTATCCGGTGATGAGCCCGGAGGTCCACGACAGGCTGGTCCGCCGGCTGAACGAGAAGATCCGCCGGGCCTATGACCAGATCATTGACTACGAGCTCGTTGGGACGGAGGATGCGGAGATCGTCGTGATCTCCTTCGGGTCCACGGCGCGGTCCGCGCGCCAGGCGGTGCGCATCGCCAGACAGGAAGGGATGCGCGTGGGGGTGCTCCGGCTGATCACGCTGTGGCCTTTCCCCGGGAGGGTGGTGGAGGAGCTCTCGGCGAAAGTCCGCGCCTTCGTGGTCGCCGAGCTGAACCTCGGCCAGATGGCCCGGGAGGTGGAGCGCTTCACCGACAGGCCTGTGTTCCGGGCGAACCACGCAGGGGGGATGATGATGCCCCCGGAGCTGATCCTAGCGAGCATTGAGGAGGCCTACCGGGATGCCAAAGGAAGCCGTCGTCAGTACGCATCCATTAGATGAGGTCCTCCGGGCGGACCGCCTTCCGCACATCTGGTGTCCGGGGTGCGGCCTGGGGACTGTGATGGGGGCTTTTGCCCGCGCGATGCTGGCCTCGGGCATCCCCCTCGAGAAGCACGTCGTCGTCTCCGGGATCGGCTGCACAGGGAGGGTTCCTGGCTATCTGAAGGTCGATGGATTCCACACGACCCACGGCCGGGCGATCCCGTTCGCCACGGGGCTCGTGATCGTGAACCCCGAGCTGAAGGTGACGGTCTTCAGCGGGGACGGCGACCTCGTGGCCATTGGCGGCAACCACCTCATCCACGCGGCCCGCCGGAATATTGACCTGAACGTGATCTGCGTCAACAACTTCAACTACGGGATGACGGGAGGCCAGCTCGGCCCTACCACGCCGAAAGGGGCCATCACCACCACCTCCCCGTACGGCTTCCCCGAGGACCCGTTCAACCTCCCTCACCTCCTCGCGGCGCTCGGCGCGGTGTTCGTGGCACGGTGGACCTGTCTGCACGTGCGCCAGCTGGAGGAGACGATGGTCCGGGCGTTCCACAAGCGCGGCTTCCGGTTCATCGAGGTCCTCGCCCCCTGCCCCGTGGGGTTCGGGAGGCCCAACGACATGGGGGAGGGCCTCGACGAGATGTGGTTCTACCGCCGGCAGGCAGAGTACGATCCCCAGGCCGCTCTGGAGATGCTCGAGGTGCGCATGCACAAGGACTCCAAGGTCATCTGCGGCGTGTTCGTGGACACCGAGCGTCCCACCTACATGGACAACTACGAGAAGTACGTGCTCAGCAAGGTCGCGGGAGGGAAATCCAGTGCGGCGTGAGGTGCGGATCAGCGGGTTCGGGGGGCAGGGGATCATCCTGGCCGGGTACATTTTGGGGAAGGCCGCCGCGGTGTACGACAACAAGGAGGCGACCCTCGTCCAGTCCTATGGGCCAGAAGCGCGCGGGGGAGCGGCGAGCGCCGAGGTCGTCATCGACGAGGACCCCGTGGACTACCCGCACATCGACGCGGCCGACATCCTCGTCCTCATGTCCGCGGAGGCCTACCACACCTACGGCAGGTCGCTCCGCCCCGGAGGTGTGATGATCGTGGACGAGGACCTCGTCCCCCTGGAGGAAGGGCGCCAGGCGATCAAGGTCCCCGCCACCCGCCTCGCCGAGGAGCTGGGGAGGCGCATCGTGGCTAACATCGTCATGCTGGGCGCGCTCGTAGCGGCCACGGGGATCGTGAGCAAGGAAGCCATCGTGGAGTCCGTGCGGACCTCCGTGCCACCTCGCACTGTAGACCTGAACCTGCGGGCCCTGGAGCGGGGGTATGAATACGTGAAGGAGAAGGTCGGGGTGCCATGAGCGATCGTGTCCTCGTCATCGGTGGCGGGATCGCCGGGATCCAAGCTTCCTTGGATCTTGCCAAGGCGGGAGTCAAGGTGGTGCTCGTGGAACGGGCACCCACCATCGGCGGGAAGATGTCCGTCCTGGACAAGAACTTCCCCACCCTGGACTGCTCCATCTGTATCGAGGCCCCCAAGATGTCGGAGGTGGAGCAGCATCCCAACATCGAGATCCTGGCCCCCGCGGAGGTGGAGCGGCTAGAAGGCGAGGCAGGGGCGTTCCGGGTCACCATCCGCCAGAAGTCCCGCTTCGTGACCGACGAGTGCACGCGGTGCGACCTCTGCACCCAGGCCTGTCCGGTGGTCCTCCCCAACGAGTTCACCGCCTCCATGGAGGTGCGCAAGGCGATCTACACGCCCATCCCCCAGGCGGTGCCCGGCGCGTATATCGTCGACATCGACAACTGCCTCAACGACCCGCCGAACTACATCCCCTGCCAGCGGTGCGTGGAGGCCTGTCCCCCTAAGTGCATCGACTTCCTCATGCCCCGGACGCGCCGCGTCGTGCGGGATGTGGGCGCGATCATCGTGGCCACGGGGTACGAGCTGTTCGACCCCAGCGTGATGCGCGCCTACGGGTACGGGACCCACCCGGACATCCTCACCTCCCTAGAGTTCGAGCGCCTCCTCACCTCGGCGGGGCCTACGGGAGGGGAGATCGTCAAGCCCTCCACCGGGGAACACCCCCACAACCTCCTGTTCGTCCTGTGCGTGGGCTCCCGGGACAAGCGGTTCTATCCCTACTGCTCGCGCTTCTGCTGCATGTACTCCATCAAGCATGCCTTCCAGGCCATTGACCACGGCGTCAAGGATGTCACCATCCTCTACATGGACGTTCGCGCCTACGGCAAGGGGTTCGACGCCTTCTGGAAGAGGACCCAGAGCGAGGGCGCGAAGTTCATCCGCGGGCGACCTTCCTCCATCACCCCGAACGGGAAGGGCCTGCGCGTCCGCTACGAGGACACCCTCGCAGGTGAGGTCCGGGAGGCGGACTACGACATGGTGGTGCTCGCCCCTGCGGTACGGCCCCCGGAGGGCTTGGCCGATCTGGCCCGGGTCCTGGGGATCGAGCTGGATCAGGACGGGTTCATCAAGGCGGCAGAGCACCGCGGGGGCCTGATCCTGACCACCCGGCCGGGGATCTACGCCGCGGGGTGCGCGGTGGGACCCAAGGATATCCCCGACAGCGTGGCGGAGGCTGGGGCGGCGGCGTCTGCGAGCCTCGTCCACGTCACCCAGCGGAGCTGGCCCGAGGAGGCCCATGTGGAGCCTGTCGTGGACATCGACAAGCCCCGCGTGGGGGTGTTCGTCTGCCACTGCGGCAGCAACATCGCCGGGGTGGTGGATGTCAAGAAGGTCGTCGAGTTCGCCTCTACCCTCCCTGATGTGGTCTGGGCCCAGGACCAGATGTTCAGCTGCGCAGGCGTCCCCCAGCAGGAGATCGCCCAGACGATCCGCGAGAAAGGCGTCAACCGCGTGGTGGTGGCGGCCTGCTCTCCCAAGACCCATGAGGGGACCTTCCGCGGCGTCCTCGTCCGCGCTGGCCTCAACCCCTACCTCCTGGAGATGGTGAACCTGCGGAACCAGGACTCGTGGGTGCACAAGGAATTCCGGGAGGAGGCCACGGAGAAGGCCAAGGACATGGTGCGCATGGGGGTGGAGAAGGCGAGGAGGCTCCAACCCCTTGAGCCACGTCCGCAGCCCATCATCCAGAAGGCGCTGGTCATCGGCGGCGGCATCGCCGGAATGACGGCGGCAGCGAACCTCGCCCGCCAGGGGTTCGAGACGCACCTCGTGGAGCGGGAGCACGAGCTGGGAGGGGTCCTGCGCATGCTGGACGAGCTATGGCCTTCCGGCATCCCCGCCCGTGAGGTCCTGGCGCGGGCAAAGGAGGACCTCGAGAAAGCCGGCGTCCATGTCCACCTCGGCGCAGAGGTTGATCTCATCGGGGGATACGTGGGGAACTTCTTCGCCCGGTTAACGACAGGGGAGGAGTTGCGGGTCGGGGCGATTGTGATCGCCACGGGGGCGGAGCCGTATGTCCCCCAGGAGTTCAACTACGGCGTAGACCCGCGGGTGATCACCAACCTCGAGCTGGAGCAGGTCATCGACCAGGTGGACGCCCAGAGGATCACCTTCATCTCGTGCGTGGGCTCCCGCCAGGGAGCGATGGGGTGCTCCCGGTACTGCTGCGCCTCCATGATCGGCCAGGCCCTGCGCCTGCGGAGGAGGGGCAAGCACGTCCGCATCCTCTCCAAGGACATCCGTACCTACAGCCGACAGGCAGAGGAGCTGTACGAGCAGGCGATGCGGGAGGGGGTGGTGTTCCTCCGCTACGCCAGCGACCTCCCGCCGCAGGAGGCTATCCGCTACGAGAACGGGATGGTCAGCGTGCGCGACGAGCTCTCCGGGACCCTGGTGCACCTCCCTACAGACCTCCTCGTCCTCGTCACAGGCCTCCGCCCGAGGAAGGAGAACCTCACCGAGCAGCTCAAGCTCGCCCATAGCGAGGACGGGTTCTTCCTCGAGCTCCACCCCAAGCTCGGGCCCGCGGAGACGGCGGTCCAGGGCGTCTACCTGGGCGGGACGGCCCAAGCCCCCAAGGACGTCCGCGACAGCGTGAGCCAGGCCCTGGCCGCTGCGGCGAAGGCAGGGGGGCTGCTCGCCCGCGGGACCATTGAGAAGGAACCCCTCACGGCGGTCGTCGATCCCGACAAGTGTATCGGGTGCATGCTCTGTGTCTCCGCCTGTCCCTTCGGGGCCATCGAGATGCTCGGCAAGGTCAAGGAGGGGAAGGTCCGGATCATCGAGGCTGCCTGCCAAGGGTGCGGGACCTGTGCGGCCACCTGCAACTACGACGCCATCACCATGCCGTACTTCACCAAGGAGCAGATCCTCGCGCAGATCGACGCGGCGCTGGCGGATCGTCCCCAGGAGAAGGTCATCGTCTTCGCCTGCAACTGGTGCTCCTACGCTGGCGCGGACCAGGCGGGCATTGAGAAGCTCCAGTACCCGCCCTCAGCCCGGATCATCCGCACCATGTGCTCGGCCCGGGTGGAGCAGGACTTCGTGGCCCGCGCCTTCGAGAAGGGGGCGGGGGCGGTGCTGATCACGGGGTGCCGCCTGACCGAACAGGGTTCGGACTGTCACTACAACTACGCCAACCGCCAGACGGCCAAGCGGTTTGAGCTGTGGAAGAAGAAGTTCGTCCGCCAGGGGATCGCCCCGGAGCGGTTCCAGCTCCAGTGGATCTCCGCATCCGAGGGGAAGCTCTTCGCCGCCAAGATGGCCGAGATGCACCGGGTCGTGCAGGAGTACTGCCGGAAGCTCGAGGCGGTGCACGCGAGCGACGCATGAAGGGTCGCCGCGAGGGATCCGATCTTTCCGGGATGGAGGGGACTGTCCATGGGAGCGGTCGCAGAGGTCACTTTCGATGATGCGGCGTGGGAACGCCTCTTCCAGATCACCGGCGGCGTCTTCGCTCCCTGCTTCAGCTGCGGCGTGTGCACGGCCACGTGCCCCTGGGGGGTTGTGGGGGACGGGAAGGTGCGCATCCGGGATGTGGTGCGGAAGGTCCAGCTGGGGCTCGACGCGGACCTGGAGGAGAGCCTCTGGCTGTGCACCACCTGTGCTGCCTGCGTGGCCAGCTGCCCGCGTGGGGTAGACATCCCCGAGGGATTCCTGGCCCTGCGGTCCCAGGCCTGGCGGGAGGGTAGGACCCCGCGGAACCTGCACGGCGTCCTGTGGGCTGTCCACTGGGACGCCAACCCGTACCGGCGGCCACCCACCCACAGGCCGCTGTGGGCAAAAGGGCTTGAGGTGAAGGAGTTCACCCCGGAGGATGAGGTCCTCTACTACGTGGGGTGCACCCCTTCCTACGACCGGCGCATCCAGAAGGTGGCGAGGTCCCTCGTGGAGATCCTCAGGCGGAGCGGCGTCTCCTTCGGGACCCTCGGGGAGAGGGAACGGTGCTGCGGAGAGAGCATCCGTTCCTTCGGGCACGATGCGTACCTCCGGCGGTACGTAGAGGAACACGCCAAGCTCTTCGCCGAGGTAGGGGCGAAGACCGTGGTCACCACCTCCCCCCACTGCTACGACATGTTCCGGCGCCACTATCCCGACCTCGGTGGGGGCTTCCAACCGCTCCACTATACCGAGTACCTCGCCCGCCTCCTCGAGGAGGGGCGGCTAAGGTTCACGCGGGAGGTGCGCATGCGCGTCACCTACCACGACCCGTGCTACCTGGGGCGAAGGAACGGGGTCTACGAGGAGCCCCGGAAGCTCCTGCAGGCGATCCCAGGGGTGGAATTCGTGGAGATGCGGGAGAACCGGGAGCAGGCCCTCTGCTGTGGCGGTGGGGGCGGGAGGATGTGGATGGAGACGAAGCCAGAGGAGCGGTTCTCTAACCTGCGTGTCCAGCAGGCGGCGGAGACTGGGGCGGAACTCCTCGTCACTGCCTGTCCCCATTGCATCACCTGCCTGGAGGATAGCCTCAAGGTCGTGGGGATCACGGGGCTCCGGGTGGTCGACGTAGCGGAAGTCGTTGCGCAGGCGATGTAAGAGCACCCCACAAAACGCGAAGCCTTTTGTGGGGGCCGCTCAGCACCAGGAATTCTCACCCCGACACGGGGGAAGCTCTCGTTGCTGCGGCGTAGCGCGTTTTCTGTCCGTGAGGAGCAGGTTCCAAGCCTGCCCTTATAGGTGCCCGATGGGAGGTTGTCGCCATGGTCGAGTCCCTCTACAAGCCGGAGGAGGCGAAGGGGCTCTGGGTCTACCTGGAGCAGAGCGACGGGAAGCTGGAAGGGGTCGGATTGGAGCTCTTGGGAAAGGGGCGGACGCTGGCGGACGCGCTTGGGACAAAGCTCACCGGCATCCTCCTGGGAAGCGATGTGGAGCCCCTGGCCAGCGAGGCGATCGCTCACGGGGCCGATGAGGTCCTCGTCGTGGAGAACCCCCGTCTAGACACCTACCGCACCGACACCTATACGGATGCGCTCTTCCAGGTCGTCCAGGCGCACAAGCCTGCCATCCTGCTCCTCGGCGCTACCCCCAACGGGAGGGACTTGGCCGCCCGTCTGGCGGCGCGGCTGCGCACTGGCCTCACCGCGGACTGCGTCGACCTGGGGATCGAGGAGGGGACGGGGCTCCTCCTGGGGATCACCGCAGGGTTTGGCGGGGGCATCCTGGCCACGATCAAATGTCCCAACCACCGGCCTCAGATGGCCACCGTTCGGCCCGGGGTCTTCCCGCGTCCCGTTCCGGAGAAGCGGAAAGGGAAGGTCAATCGCCTGGATGTGCCCGTGGGGGAGAGCGTGGTCCAGGTTCTCGAGCGGAAGGCCGGGGCGGAGCTAGACTTGACCACAGCAAAGGTCCTCGTCATTGGAGGTGGGGGGACGCGCGGGGACTTCCGCCCCCTGAAGGAGCTGGCAGACCTTCTGGGGGGCCATCTCGGAGCCACCAGGGTGGCCGTGGACGCTGGGTGGGCCCCGCGGGAGTGGCAGATTGGCCAGACGGGATTCGTGACGCGGCCGAAGCTGGCGATCGTCTGCGGCGCGAGCGGGGCCATGCAGTTCACGGTCGGCATCGAAGGCGCAGAGACCGTGGTGGCCATCAACATCGACGGGGAGGCCCCGATCTTCGAATACGCCGACTACGGCATCGTCGACGATCTGTCGGTGTTCCTCCCCGCGTTGATCGAGCAGGTTCGCCGGCTGAAGCACTGACTCATCGCGTCATCGAGTCCCTGACAGACTCGACGACCCAAGAGACGCAATGGGGGGAGAGGAGAGGATGGCAGGGCCACGCATCATCGTCTGCATGAAGGTCGTCCCCAAACCGGAGGAGGTGCGCATCAACCCGGAGACGAAGACGCTGGACCGGGCAAGGGCGCGCTCCGAGATTAACCCCCCGGACCTCAACGCCCTGGAGGTCGCCCTCCAACTGAAGGAGAAGTGGGAGGGCTGGGTAGGGGTCCTCTCCATGGGTCCGCCGTTCTTCGAGCCCTACCTCCGCCTCGCCCTTGCCATGGGGGCTGACGCGGCCTACCTCTTGAGCGACCGGGCCTTCGCCGGTGCGGACACGTTGGCCACAGCGTACACCTTGGCAAAGGGCATCGCGCGCATCGGGAACTACGACCTCGTCCTCTGTGGCGAGGAGTCCTCAGATGGGGCGACAGGGCAGGTCCCCGCACAGATCGGGGAGTGGCTGGGCATCCCCCAGGTGACCTACGCCTCCTCCGTGGAGCTTTGGCCTGAGGACCGGAGGGTGAAGGTCCGCAGGGAGCTGGCAGGAGGCTACGAGGTGGTGGTGGTCCCCCTCCCTGCCGTCGTCTCTGTACGCGTTGGCGTGAACGAGCCTCGCTTCTTGGACCCGCTCCGCATGGATTGGGCGGACGACCTCCCCCTTACCGTCTGGAGTGCGAAGGACCTCGATGTGGACCCAGAGCTCGTAGGGAGCGCCGGATCCCCCACCATCGTCGCGGGGATCAGTGAGGCGGGGACGAGAGAGCGCAAGCGGGAGATCCTCTTAGGCACTCCAGAGGAAAAAGCCGCCGCCCTCGTAAACCGCCTGAGGGACCTGCTCCGGGAGTTGCTGTAGCGCTGGGGCTTATTGTTCTCTTCCTCTCACCCTCCAGGTGCGGGGAGAATCCCGCTTCCCCAGACCAGAAGGTAGAAGGAGGTCACCAGGGCGATGAGGAGAAAGGCGCCCTCTACCTTCGGAGAGAGCTTCCCGTGCGTCACCGCCCAGAATCCCAGGAGGACCAGGAGGTAGCTCAGCAAGACGACCTCCACCAGGATCAGGTGGAGGGTGAGTCCCCAGGTGGCGATCACGATCATGGAGATGACCGTCATGAGAAATGCGATCAGGGCAGCGTTCCCCAGGGGGCGCGCATCCCATCCCGCCATCTGGACGATCGCGACCCCAAGCCACAGGAGGCCGTAGATGGCGAGGGTGGCGCTGAAAGTGAGCTGCACGGGCACAACGCCTCCCTCCCTGCCCAAGGGAGCACCGATGACGAGCCAGAACGCTCCAAACAGCAGGCTGATCGCCCCGGTCAGGCTTCCGACGGCCCCGACAGATCGGGTCGGGTTGGGACTGGTGGGATCCGCCGGCTGCGCGTCAATGCCCAGGAGGGCCAGGGCATTGCAGAAGAGGGCGTACTGGAGCCCGACAATGGCCACGGCGACGGGAAGCAGTCCCATTACCTTCGCCTCCTTTCAACGGACAGAAATCTTGCTACACTGGAGCATCTAGAGCTTCCCCCATGTCGGGGGGACTTAGGCTCGTTTTCAGGAGAGACGCAAAGGCCAAAAAGAAAAAGGCGGGCCTCCCGCCTTCTTCCACTGGGGGCGCGATGGTCAGCTAGTCCCCCTCCCCGAAATCGCGGAACTCCGCGGGCCCCCACTCCTCCTGGAGCCGGTAGAGCTCGCTCAGACACCGCCAGCACAGGCACCGGTACCCGAAAGGCCACCTGTCCGGGGTCTCCTCAAAGTGCGTGAGAGTCCCGCACCGCTCGCACCACTGGATGACGACAGCCATCCCTGTCTCCTCCCGCTCGGGTGTCGATCTCGGTCACCCCGGATGATCCCACTACAAGTCTACTCGTCCTCGCTCTGGGACGCATGAGCCAATTGGTCTATTCCCTTTGTCCTGCTCACTGTGAGCGGAAGGTGTGACAGGTGCTGCAGAGGGTGGGGGCGTAGTGGGCCGCCTTGTCCGTGTGGCAGCTCTGGCAAGTGCTGCGGCTCTGGAGGGTCCAGGCATGGGGCAGGTGGCACGTGGTGCAGGTGGTGGCGGCATGGACCTGTTGCGTATGGAGGCCGGCCTTGAGGACGTCCTGGTGGCAGGAGGCGCAGTTGACCACGGGCTGGGCCTTCTCATGGGGCTTGTGGCAATCCCCGCAGGCGAACTGCATGGGCGCCTTGGCGGGCCACCCCACCGTGTGCCTAGGTGGGATGGCCTGGTGGCACTCCAGGCAGGTCTGGCGCACGGGCCGGAGGGGGCTCCCTTCCCGCAGGTAGTTGTGGCACTGGAGGCAGTGGAACTCCGACATCTCCTTGATCTTCACGGCCTTCTCCCCGACCGCCTGGGCCTCGTGGCAGATGGCGCAGATCTGGGAAGGGGGCTTGAACCTGTGGATGCTCACCGAGTGGCACTTCGTGCAGGCGATGTTCTGGCGCTCCACATGGACCTTGTGGCCTGCAGTCTCGGCGACCTGCTTCCACTTGGGATTCCCGCTCTCGTGGCAGCGGGCGCAGGCCTCATCGGGGACGAAGGCGTGCTTGGAGACCCGCTCCGGGCGCTTGAGGGCGAACAGGATCACCTGCTCGGCGCTGGCGAGGATGCTCTGCTCGTGGCAGTTGTGGCAGGGAACGGTCCTGTGTTCGCTCGTCTTCCAGCGGTCCCACGCCTCCTCCATGGTGTGACAGGAGCGGCAGAACTGAGGGTCGTTCATGGTGTAGTCGTAGGCCCGGTAGCCCCCGAACACCGCCGCGGCGGCCAGGAGAACAACGAGAAGCCCGATTGTCACGAGGGCCGGGCGGGGGAGGTTCCGGATTTTAGCGATCCAGCTGCGGATTCTCGGGCGCATGGGAATCTACGGGAATCTCCTGAGGAGTTGCTGGAGCACTTCGTCCCCGATAGCTGGGGGTGCTGCGAGCCAGAGGAGGAGCGCCCCGCTCTGGTAATAGAAATGCCTCTGTCCAAGTCCTTCTGTGACGAACACCATCCTCCCCTGTACCTCTGAGGGCCGCGGCGCCGAGAAGACCCGGGTCCCTCCGCGCATCCGCCGGTTCATGCGCCAGAGGAGCCACGTTGCTTGCAGCGGGCTGCGCGCCCGTGCGATCCACAGCGTCACCATCCCCTCCGCCCCCCTGTACCGGACGATCGCCCCTGAGCCCGAGAAGATCGGGCGGCCGTGGAGCCGGTTGATCTCCTCCAGGGCAGCCCTCCCCACCACCTTCTCCTCCAGGCGGAGTCCGGCCAGCTTGGTGGGCAGATCAAACTCGTCTCCCGCGGTGGGGGTTCGCTTCGGAGAGATCGTGTTGCTGGCCAGGAGAGCGAAGGCAAAGAGGAGAAGGCCCCCGAGGACGACTGTGTTCACCACGAGGGCCTTCCGCATCGCTCCCTTGCTCCCTCACGCGGCCTCCACGCGCTGGTCGATGGGGACGTAGGGGAGGTCCATGGGTCCCACATACTTCAGCAGCGGCCGGATGATGACGTTGTCCCGCCACTGCTCCAGGACCTGGGTGACCCATCCGGAGATCCGGCTGATGGCGAAGACCGGGACGAACAGGTCTTCCGGGATCCCCAGGAGGTAGTAGACGGAGCCGGAGTAGAAGTCCACGTTCACGTAGATCCCCTTCTCCCGGAGCGGCGCCATGGCCTCCTCCACCTTTGTGAGGATCTGGTACCACTCCGGCTGCCCCATGCGCTCGCCCATCTCCTTGGAGAGCTTGCGGAGGTGGCGTGCGCGGGGGTCCTCCGTCTTGTACACGCGGTGCCCGAAGCCCATGATCCGCTTCCCCTCGGCCAGGGCCTTCTTCACGTAGGCCTCCGCGTTCTCCGGCTTCCCGATCTCCTTGACCATGGTCATGACCGCTTCCGCAGCGCCCCCGTGGAGGGGCCCCTTGAGCGTGCCGATGCCGGCCACGATGGCCGCGTGCATGTCGGCGAGCGTGGAGGCGGTCACCCGGACGGAGAAGGCCGAGGCGTTGGAGCCGTGCTCGGCGTGGAGGATCAGGTCCACGTCCAGTGCTCGCGCGCTGACCTCGTCCGGCTCCTTGCCGTGGAGCATGTACAGGAAGTTGGCCGCATGGCCGAGGTTGGGGTTCGGCGGGATCGGGTCCTTCCCGTCCCGGATCCGGGCGTGGGCGGCGACGATGGTGGGGAACTGGGCGGTGAGCCTTGTCCCCTTCCGGATGTTCGCCTCGAAGCTATTGTCGTTGACGTCGGGATCGAAGGCGGCCAGGGCAGAGACTGCTGTCCGCAACACGTCCATGGGGTGGGCCCCCTTGATGAGGCGGATGATCTCGAGGATCTCCGGGGGGAGGGCCCTGCTCGCCCGGAGCTGGCGGTCGAACTGGTCCAGCTCCCTGCGCGTGGGGAGCCGGCCGTGCCACAGGAGGTAGGTGGTCTCCTCGAACGTGGAGTGTTCCGCGAGGTCGTGGATGTTATACCCCCGGTACAGGAGCTTCCCCACCTCCCCGTCGATGAAGCTGGCCTCGGTGACGTCCACGGTCACTCCCTTCAGGCCGCGATAGATTTCCTGGTCCGTCATTGTTGACCTCCCTCCTTTGCCCTCATGCTTCCCTCTGCCTTTGATCGTGCGCGAGCGCCACCGTTGGCTCCGGCGCTTTGGGGATCTCGGGCCGCGGGGCCGGGGGAAGCGGAGGAGCGACCGGCGCAGGGGCCCGCATGCGTGACAGCCGCAGCGTGCGCAGGACAAGCTCGCGTTTGAGGAGCTGGATCGCCAGGGCGGGGTCCACACCCTTGGGGCAGGCCTCGGTACAGGCCCCGGCGAAGTGGCAGCGCCACACCCCGTGAGGGGTGTCGAGGAGAGGCGCTCGGGCCTCCATCCCGGAATCCCGGGAGTCGGCGAGGTATCGGTACGCAGCGGCCAGAGCTTGGGGGCCAAGGAACGACGCATCTGTCGCGACGGTAGGGCACGCCGCCAGGCAGAGGCCGCACTTGATGCAGTAGGCGAACTGGAGGTAGGCTTCCAGCTCCTCGGGGGACTGGAGGTACTCCCGGGTGGGCCGCTCCTTCTCGTCGTCGAGGCGGATGATGTACGGGCGGATCGCCGCATGGTTGCGCACCAGGGATGTGAGATCCGGGACGACGTCCTTGATCACGGGGTAATTCGAGAGCGGCCTGATCTCAATGACCTGGCTCTCCAGGTGGAGGATCTGGGTCTGGCAGGCCAGGCGGGGGAATCCGTTGATCACCATCCCGCACGACCCGCAGATGCCCATGCGGCACGAAGAACGATAGGCGATCGTCCCGTCCAGGTTCTCCTTGACGTAGACGAGGCCGTCGAGCACCGTCATCCCCTTTTGGACCGGGACGGGGTACTCCTGGAAACGGGGAGCGCCCCCATCGGCGGGGTTGTAGCGGAAGATGCGGAAGATGGCCCTTTGTTCCCCTGCAGACATTGCGCCTCACCCGGTGAAGGTCTTCACCGTGACGTAGGTCCCGTAGACAAAGGCAAGGGCACCGGCGAGGAAGAGGAGGCCCGTGATCGTCACCTCCCACCGCCGGCTCCGTGTCACCTCCAGGAGGATCCCCCGGAGCCCATAGAGGCCGTGGTAGAGGGCGACCGCCAGGAAGATCACGTAGGCGGCCATCTGGACGGGGTTCTTGCCCCGCGCGACGACGGCGCTAAACGACCTCACATCCCCCAGGTTCAGGCCGAGGGTGTTCAGGAGGCCAGCGAGGTGCATGATCCCCATGTGCAGGGAGAGGAGGAGGACCATCACGAGGGCGCAGGCAATGGAGACTGTCCACCACACCGACTCTCGCATCGTCCAACCTCCTCCTCTCTGCTCACTACTCACTCCCTTTACCCTGGTAAGAGGAAGATGTCCACCCCTCCCAGGACAATCAACAGCGCCATGAGGATCATCAGGACGTACACCACCGGGCGATGGCGGAGCACGGAGGTCCGGTACGGGTAGACGGGGCGGGTTGGCCTCCCCAGGGCGTACCCGAGCTCCGTGAAGATCAGCCGCAGCCCGTTGACGGCATGGAAGATGAAGCCCACGAACAGCACGTACTCCAGGAAGACGAAGAGGGGGGTCCGGAACAGGGCCATGGTCGCTTCCCAGACCTCCCGCCCGTGCAGGCGGGCGCCTGTCTCGTAGATGTGCAGGAAGAGGTAGATCACGAGCCCAACCCCCGTGATCCGATGGAGGGTGTAGAGGTAGCGCTCGACCCCGAAGCGTCCCGCCCACACCCATCCCTTGATGCCCAGGCGATCGCTACGGTTCATTGGACTCCCCCTTCAGTCACCCCACACCAAGGGGCACCTGTTAGGCGCTCTCAGTATTTCCGCTCCACCGGCTCCCACAGGGTAATCCGGACCGGGATGTACTCCAGCCGGGGTCCGTCGGGAGTACGGTAGGCGAGGGTATGGACAAGCCAACGTCCGTCGTCCCGGCTTGGGAAGTCCCTCCGCGCATGTGCCCCGCGGGATTCGGTCCTCGCCAGGGCTCCCGCCACCACAACTTCTGCGATCTCGAGCATATTCAGCAGCTCGAGCGTGGTTGTGAGATCGGTGTTGTAGATCTTCCCCTTATCCTGCACCCGGAGGTGGCGGGCACGCTCCTGCAGTCCCTTGATCTTCTCCAGGGCCGTGGAGAGGCCCTCCCCGGTGCGGAACACTCCGACGTAGGCATCCATGATCTCTTGGAGCTCGCGGCGGAGGGCGTAGGGGCTCTCCTGGCCATCCTGGTTGAGAAGGGAGAGGAGGCGTCTCTCCTCGTCCTCGACGAGCCCAGGGGAGATGGGGAGGAGATCGTGGGACTCCGCGTAGCGCCCTGCTTCCTCCCCGGAGATCTTCCCCCACACGAGGCACTCCGCGGTGGAGTTGGTCCCCAGACGGTTGGCCCCGTGGATGGAGACGCATGCTGCCTCCCCTGCCGCCCAGATCCCCTCCACAGGCGTGGCCCCGCGGATGTCCGTGTGGATCCCTCCCATGGAGTAGTGGGCGACGGGCCGGACAGGGATGGGTTCCTCGATGGGGTCAATCCCGGCGAACTTGATGGCTAGCTCCCGGATGAAGGGGAGGCGCTCGTTGATCACCTTCTCCCCGAGATGCCGGAGATCCAGGAGGAGGTAATCAAGCCCGTTGGGGCCGGGGTACCCGCGACCCTGCTCGATCTCTGTGATCATGGAGCGGGAGATGATGTCGCGGGGAGCGAGTTCCATGCGCTGGGGGGCATAGCGCTCCATGAACCGCTCGCCCTTGTTGTTGAGGAGATACCCCCCTTCGCCCCTCGCCGCCTCGGAGATGAGGATCCCCGAAGGGACCAAGCCCGTGGGATGGAACTGGATGAACTCCATGTCCTTGAGAGGGATGCCAGCGCGGTAGGCCAGGGCCAGGCCATCTCCGGTGACCGTCTGGGAGTATGTGGTGAACCCATAGAGGCGTCCGGCGCCACCTGTGGCGATGATCAGGGCTTTCCCACGGAGGACCAGGAGGCGGCCGGAGCGCATCTCCATGGCCATGAGCCCCCGGAAGCGTCCGTCCTCGACGAAGAGCGCCGTGGCGAAGCATTCCTCGTAGCGTGCAATGTCGGCGTGGCGCTGCAGGGTGTCGTAGAGGGTCTGCATCTCAAAGAAGCCCGTCTTGTCGGCAGCGAAGACGGCGCGGGGAAAGCTGTGGCCGCCGAAGGGACGTTGGGCGATGTACCCGTCTGGGCGCCGGGACCAGGGGAGCCCCCAGTGCTCTAGCTGGAGGATCTCCCGGGGCATCTCCCGGACGAAGAGCATCACGGCATCCTGGTCGGCGAGGAAGTCGCTCCCCTTGACGGTGTCCCAGGCGTGCAGCTCCACGCTGTCCCCCTCCTCGGGCCGGAGGACAGCTGCCGTGCCCCCCTCCGCGGCGACGGAGTGGGCGCGCATGAGCTGGACCTTGGAGACGATGGCGATGTTGAGCTTCCTGCCGTAGAGGCGCGCCGCCTCAAGGGCAGCCCTCAGTCCGGCGAGGCCAGCACCGAGGATGATCAGGTCGTGGGCGACGGTTTCTACCACGGGCGACCTCCCAAGCACCATTTTTATTCTAGGCAGGATTGGGCGCAAGCCCTATAGGGTATGCACCTGATCTTGCCATCGGATGGTGAGCTTATGGGCAAGTCCTTCAAGGGGGGCCTATAATCACTACGGAGGACGGGCCAGTCTGAATCTGGTGGGATCCTGCCTCTAGGAGCGTGGAGTGGGGCGTTGTCCGCATCCACGACAAACATGCTGCTTATCTTCTTCGTCTACGGCCTCGCCTTCTTCGCCATGGGCCTGGCCATCGCCTTGGAGTCCCGCAGGGCTAGCGAGCTGGAGCTGCAGCGGAGCCTCGGCTACCTCGCGGCTTTCGGCCTTACCCACGCCTCGGTAGAATGGATCGACATGGTCCTCTTGCTGCCTCCTCCCTGGGCAGCGGAGACCATTGCCCTCCTGCGCATCACCAGGACGGGCCTCCTCGTGCTCTCCACCCTCCTCCTCGCCCAGTTCGCCGTTACCCTGATCCGCCTCCTCAGCCCCCGCTACGGATGGGTTCAGTGGTTGCCCCCTCTCCTCGCCGCTTTCTGGCTCATCAACTGGGCAGTGGTTCCCCACCTCCCCGTCCTCCCCGGGGGAGTGCCTGCCATCAGGCCTGGCCTGCAGGGGGATTCCTGCTTGCGCTGCCACACCGCGACCGCCCCGGCAGTCACCATCCCTCCTACAGGATGGCCCCCCGCCGCGATTGCGGACGTATGGGCGCGCTACTTGTTGTACTTTCCCGGATCCGTCCTCGCGGCTGTGGCGCTTTGGCGGCAGACGCGCCAGTTCCACCAGATGGGCCTCCCCCATATCGCCCGGGATTCCCAGTGGGCTTCCTTTGCCTTCGCTTTCAACGCCGTGGTGGCGGGGTTGATCGTGCCCCCGGCCCCCGTCTTCCCGGCCTCCGTGCTGAACTACAACACCTTCCTCTCTGTGGTTGGCGTTCCGCCGCACCTCTTCCGGGCGCTCTCGGCGGTGGCCATTGCGTATTTCATCGTGCGGACCCTCCGGGTGTTCGAGATCGAGTACCGGCGGCGGCTGCAGGAGAGCAACGAGGAGCGGTTCCGGGCGCAACAGGAGGCGCTCCAGCTGGCCAGGCGTGCCCAAGAAGAGGTGGAGGCTCAGGTCCGGGTCCGGACCCAGGAGCTCTTCCAGCGCTACCGCGAGCTTGCAGCGATCCACGCCATCGCCACGACCCTCAGCCGTTCCCTCGAACTCGAGGGGATCCTCAAGGCCACCCTGGACCAGCTGGGGACGATCTTCCCCGTGGAGGCGAGCGGCATCTTCCTCCTCGACGGCAAGGCTGGGGAACCTCTAGAGGTCTGCTCCGGGGCACACCCGGATCTCCTCCGGGGCATCGGACGCCTCGAGCGCGGGAAGCCCCTGAGCGGCGAGATCGTCCTCGAGGGCGCAACCCGCGCGTTCATCAAGGTCCCCCTGGAAGCGAAGGGGGAGACCTTGGGAGAGATGATCCTCTTGGCCAGGGAGGGGCATCGGTTCTCCCCCCAGGATCTCGACCTCCTCACCTCCGTCGCCTCCCAGGTCGGGGTGGCCATCACCAATGCCATGCTGTTCGCGGAGACCCAGCGCCGCCGCCAAGAGGCGGAGGCTCTGTACGCGGTGGGGATGGAGATCTCCCGGCTCTCCAAGATCGAGGAGATCCTGAAGCTGGTCGCAGAGAAGGCCCGGGAGCTCCTGGAGGCGGATGCCGCCCTGGTGAGCCTCGTCGAGCCTGCCACGGAGGAGATCGTTGTGAGGGCCTGGAGCGGCCTCCAGGTGGGAGCTTTGGCGGGCGTCCGGCTGAAAACCGGGCAGGGTCTGAGCGGGCGGGTGGTGGCGACAGGCCAGGTGGTGATGACGGAGGACTACCTGGTGGACCCGTCCCTGACCCATGAGCTTGACCCGCTGGTGCGCGAGGAAGGCCTTCGGGCGCACCTCTCCGTCCCCATCACCGCGGGCGAACGGGTGCTGGGAGCGCTCACTGTCGCCCGAAGAACAACCCGGCGGTTCCATGAGGAGGATGTGGCGCTGCTTGCCCGTATTGCCTACCACGCGGCCATCGCCATTGAGAACGCCCGTCTGTACGAGCAGGTTCAGAGCCTGGCGATCCTGGAAGAGAGGGACCGCATCGCCCGGGAGATGCACGACGGTCTCGGTCAGGTCCTGGGCTATCTCAACCTCAAGACCAAGGTCCTGGAGGACCTCCTAACCTCAGGGAGGAATGAGGAGGTCCGGGAGGAGTTGATCCAGATGCGCCGGGCCATCCAGGATGCCTACGCCGATGTGCGCCAGTCCATCTTGAGCCTCCGCACGCCCTCAACCTACCCGCAGGGGATTGTGTCTGCGGTGGAAGAATTCCTCGAGCGGTTCCAGCAGCAGACAGGGGTGGAGGTCTCCCTGGAGGTGAGCGGGGAGAAGGTCACCGTTCCTCCCACGACAGGGACCCAGATCCTGCGCATTGTCCAGGAGGCGCTCACGAACGTGCGCAAACATGCCGGATGCGACCGGGCGCGGGTCCGGATCGAGGGGCTCCAGGGGTCCGTCCGGATCACTGTGGAGGACGAAGGCGTGGGCTTCGACGTCTCCGCCGCCCTGGCCGAGCGCGGCCATTACGGCCTTGTGACCATGCGGGAGCGGGCGGAGAGCGTAGGGGGGAAGCTTGAGATCGTCTCCGCACCCGGGAAGGGGACGAAGGTGATCGTTACGGTACCACGGGGGGAGTAGGGAGAGACCTTGTGCGTTTCGAGGAAGGAGAGGGAGCAAGCACGCCGAGGGGGGAACGACCATGGAAGGTGAGAAGGTGCGAGTGCTCATCGTCGACGACCATACCCTGTTCCGCCGGGGCCTCGTGAGCCTCCTCAGCCAGCAGGAGAACCTGGAGGTCGTAGGGGAGGCCAGCGATGGGGAGGAGGCGCTGGAGAAGGCAAAGGAGCTCATGCCAGACGTGATCCTCATGGACATCCGCATGCCGAAGATCAACGGGCTGGAGGCGACCCGCCGCATCAAAGCCGAGATGCCCTATGTGAAGATCCTCATGCTCACCGTCTCCGATGAGGAGCAGGACCTGTTCGAGGCGATCAAGAGCGGGGCTTCGGGATACCTCCTGAAGAACCTGGAGCCCGAGGAGTTGATCCGCTACCTCGAGGGGGTCAGGCGGGGGGAGGCTCCCATCGATCCCCTCATGGCTTCGAAGATCCTCCAGGAGTTCAAGCGCGGCATGGAAACCCCTCGACCACCTACTGGGCCTGAGTTGCTCACGCCGCGGGAGCGGGAGATCCTGGAGCTCGTGGCCATGGGGGACGCGAACAAGGAGATCGCCCGGAAGCTGGGGATCTCAGAGAACACCGTCAAGAACCACCTGAGGAACATCCTGGAGAAGCTCCACCTCCAGAACCGCGTCCAGGCCGCCATGTACGCCATCCGCGAAGGCCTCATCCGGGAACCCCCCACTTCTCCCTAGTCCAAATTTCCTAGCTCCCTCCACCCCCTTGTGCTATGGCCTCCTCCTCGTCCCCGCCAGAAAATGGTGCCGGGGCCACGGCGGGGAGGAGGGAGGAAGTGCGAGAGCACCGGCAGATCCTGCGTGCGCTCAATGGCCAGCGCTGGAGTGAGCTCCAGCTCCACCGGAGGATCCTCCACCGAGTGCAGGAGGAGAACCGCCACTCCCTTGGCGTTGCGAGGCGGGTCCTAGAGGCAGAACGGGAGCGGATCCACACAGATGCCCGTTGGTACCGGGAGGTCCTGGCGAACGCCAAGAAGGAAGCGAATGTCCACCGCGAGGCCCTGGCCATTGCCAGGGCAGAGGCCCAGCTGTACCGGAGGGCCTTGGAGCAGGCCAAGGAGGATGCCAGGACCCTCATGCGCCTCGTCGGGTTCATCCAGCGGTTCGCGGGTGGATTGGTTGCGCGGAGAGCTGCGTAGGAGAAGAGGCGGCTCATCTCTGTGCGTGGAGGGCCTCCGGCAGAAACTGCCGGAGGCCCTTGAAGTCACCCCGTCAAATCCTGAAACGAATTTTGGCGGGTGACTTAGAGCGCCTAACAGACCGGGCATGAATTCCTGGTGCTGAGCGGCGTCCCCACAAAATGCGAAGCATTTTGTGGGGTGCTCTTAGTCCCTTCCGGTGACTTCCTCCCTCCCTTTTAGGCTAGTCCTCCGCCCGCCTCTTGTCCCACTCGGCGTTGTGCTCCCTCCTTCGAAAGAACCCCCTGCGGTAGCCTGAAAAAGGCATAGTATCTGGCTTTCCCCTGTTCTACCCTGGAGGTGGGAAGGGAGGTTAGGCAATGGCCGAGACTGTGTACATCGTCTACCAGCACCCGCTCTTCGCCAAAGGGCTGGAGAGCCTCCTCCGGAGGGAGGGGCTCCGGGTCGTCGGGATGGCCCGGGATGTGGAGCGGGCGATCGGGGAGATCCGATCGGTATGCCCTGAGGTCATCCTCGTGGAGCGGACGATCGGGGAGGAGATGTTGCAGTCGGTAGGCCGCATCCTCTCGAGCTGCCAAAGGGTCACGGTCATTGCCCTGAACCTCGCTGAGGATTGGATGCAGATGGTGCAATCCCACCTGATGTCGGCCACACGGGTGGAGGATCTGGTGCGGGCGATCCGTGATCCTTCCGGGTTTGTGGCCGGCATCCCGGGGGAAGTTAACGTCACGTAGGGGGAGGGAGAAGGATGCATCCAGTGGGAATCGCCCTGGCGTTCCTGGTCTTCTGGTCGATGGTGGCAGCAGGAGGGTTCCTCCTGGTCTTCTGCGCCAGAAATCTTCGCCACTTGGCCAGCGTTTCCAGCCTCAGGGCAGCGTCGGCGGTCCGGGCGGTGGTCAACCTCCTCGGGGCCGCCATCGGGCTGAGCCTGGCCTCCATGGGAGTGGTCGCAACCTACACCGTGATCTATGGCCGGTGAAGCGACCCTCTGTCGTGGCGACATGGGCCATCATGTGCGGGGAGGAGGTGAAATCCGGCGAAGACCCGATGGGCAGTGGCCCCTCCTCTGCGTAGAGTGAGGAGGGGACGACCATGGACATGAGGGGTCACGTGCAGAGCATCGCCCTGTGGGTTGTGGCCCTTGTTGCAGGATGGAGCCTCCTCGCGACTCCCGCCCTCGCACAGGAAACGTGCCTGCAATGTCATGAGACAGAGGGATTGTCCTTCACCCTTCCGAGCGGCGAGTCCATCCCGGTCACAGTCAAGGGGAAGGACCTCGCCGATTCCGTCCACCGCGATCTTTCCTGCACGACCTGCCACCCGGAGCAGACAAAGATCCCCCACCCACCCTTGGCAGCGAGGACTGCCCGGGAATTCCGCGTGACCTCTGCCCAGATCTGTCAAGGTTGCCACCCTGACGCAGCTAGCGAGTATCGCCAGAGCGTTCACGGGCGGGGGCTGAGGCTGGGTTTGGCCGATGTCCCGACCTGCCAGAGCTGTCATACGGCGCACGCGGTGAGGCCAGCGAAGGATCCCGCATTCCGGAACAACATCCCCCTCGTGTGCGGCAACTGCCACGGGGACCCACGGATCGCCAGTAAGTACGGGATGAAGGAGGTCTACCAGACCTATGCTACCGAGTTCCACGGCGTGACCACGTTCTTCTACAGGGTGACAAAACCTCAGGAGGTGAGCCCGGCGGCCGTGTGCTACGACTGCCACGGCATCCATGACGTGAAGGCCGTGGATGCCCCAGACTCGCCGGTGAACAAGCAGAACCTCCTGGCGACGTGCCGGAAGTGCCACCCCCGGGCAGGACCGCTCTTTGCCAGCGCCTGGCTCGAGCACGAGCGTCCTGCGCCGGGAAAGGCAACGCTCGTTTACCTCGTGAGTCTCTTCTACACCATCCTGATCCCTTCTGTGGTGGCATTCCTGGGGGTTCACACGGCCCTCGATCTGTGGAGATGGCTCATGGACCGGCTGGAGGAGCGGAGGAAGTGACCCCTTAGGCAGACGGGAAGGTGCGCGAGATGGCGAGGAAGGGATCCCCTAAGGGCGCAGGAATCAGGGAAGTTGAGCGATTCCCCCTTGGACGGCGCGTCGAGCACTTCCTGATCATGATCGCCGTCAACGTCCTGGCGTTCACCGGCCTCCCCCAGAAGTACTTCTACACAGGCTGGGGGCAGCGGATCATCCAGCTCCTCGGAGGGATTGAGCAGACGCGGTTCATCCACAGGACCTTCGCCCTGGTCCTGGTGGGGGTCTCCCTCTACCACCTGGGGACGCTCCTCTGGCAACTCCTCCGCGGAGTCGCTGGGCCTCCTCCCATGGCCCTGACCATGAAGGACTTCCGGGACATGGTCGATGATTTCCGCTACCTCCTCGGGCTCACCAGAGAACGTCCCCGTTACGACAGGTTCGACTACCAGCAGAAGCTGGACTACTGGTTCGTGGTGTGGGGGACGACGATCTTCATCGTGACCGGATTCATCATGTGGTTCCCCGAGTGGGTCAGCCGCTACCTCCCAGGGATCGTGATCCCGGCCGCCCGGGTGGCCCACGGTGGGGAGGCGCTGCTCGCCGTATACGCAGTCATCCTCTGGCATTTCTATGCCGCCCACTTCCGCCCCCAGGTCTTCCCCTTCGACCCTGCGATGTGGACGGGGAAGATCCCCATCGAGCGCCTGCGCGAGGAGCACCCCCTCGAGTACGAGCGGCTCATCAAACGGCTGGGGGTCCATCACCCGGCTGAACTCGAGACCGTCCCCACATCCGACGACGAAGGGCCGCCTGACCCAACCTGATCCCCTCTCCTTCCTGGTCCGTTCAGGATCGCCTAAACCTCGCTGTAAAGCCCGCCATATTTGCATTTTTGGCATTGACGAAACCCTGATAGGCTGAGTACAAAGGAAGCAGCAGCACCGGAGGCTGAAGACTAAGAGAGGTGGTCACGTGACACCCACGGCGAGAGGGCATCCGATCCTGAACCGTTTGAGGGGATTCCTGGAGCGGAGTCCCCAGGCGGTCCAGACGGTAGTCTGCGGCGCGAGCCTTCTTGCCGGATGGATCCTCGGAGCGGCAGGTGCGCCACGCCCTCTCGAGGTGGGGTTTTACCTCCTCGCCCTCTCTTCCGGCGGATATGAGAGTGCCAAGAGAAGCCTCCTGGCCCTCCTCCGCCGCACCGTGGACGTGAACCTGCTCATGATCCTCGCCGCTGCCGGCGCCGCCGCCCTGGGGTACTGGAAGGAGGGGGCCATCCTCATGCTCCTCTTCTCCCTCAGCAACGCCCTGGAGGGATACGCTACGGAGCGGACTAGGCAGGCCATCCAGCTCCTCATGACCCTCAGGCCCCGGGAGGCGCGCGTGCGCCGGGACGGTGAGGAGATCCTGGTCCCCGTTGACTCCGTGGCCCCCGGAGACCTCGTGGTGGTCCGTCCGGGGGATCAGATCCCTGTGGATGGGAGGGTGGAGGCCGGGGTTTCGTGGGTGGACCAGGGACCCATCACCGGGGAGTCCTTCCCTGTCCAGAAAGTCCCGGGGAACGAGGTATACGCGGGGACCCTGAATCTCCAGGGGATCCTGGAGGTACGGGTCACCCGTCCCGCCGAGGACACGACCCTGGCCAGGATCCTCAAGCTCGTGGAGAGCGCGCAGTCCCAGAAGGCCAGGACGCAGCACTTCGCCGAGTGGATCGGGCGCTACTACACCCTGGCCGTCGTCGGGGCGGCCGTCATCCTCCTCCTCTCCCCCCTGCAGGGCCGGGGCTGGGAGGAGGCGTTCTACCGGGCAATGACCCTCCTAGTCGTAGCTTCCCCCTGCGCCCTCGTCCTCTCCACCCCCTCCACGATCCTGGCGGCCATCGCCAATGGCGCGCGCCACGGGATCCTGTTCAAAGGGGGCACGCACCTGGAGGCCCTGGCCGGTGTGAAGACCCTGGCTTTTGACAAGACGGGGACGCTCACCCTCGGCAGGCCTCAGGTATCCGAGGTGCTCGCGATCCATGTGGGGGAACAGGAGGTCCTGCGCTTGGCTGCTTCTGCAGAGCGCCTGAGCGGGCACCCCCTCGGGAACGCCCTCGTGGAGGAGGCCCAGCGGAGGGGGCTGGAGCTCTATGAGGTACAGGCCATGGAGGAGATCCCCGGCCAGGGGGTACGGGCGGCCCTCAACGGGAGGGGAGAGGTGCTCGTGGGAAACAGGCTTCTGATCGAGGCCGCAGGGATCGCCATCCCAGAGGAGATCGCAGAGGCGGTCGACCGTCTGGAGCGATCCGGGAAAACGGTGATGTTCGTGGCGAACGGCGGCGTTGCAGGTGTCATCGCGGCGAGCGATGTGGTGCGGCCTGATACCCAAGAGGCGCTCAGGCAGGTCCGGTCCCTGGGGATCCACCGGCTGGTCATGCTCACAGGGGACAACCCGCGCGCCGCACAGGCCATTTCCGAACGCGCGGGGGTCACGGACGTGTTCGCAGGACTTCTCCCCCACGAGAAGGTGGAGGTCCTGCAAAGCCTGAAGCGGTACGGCCCAGTAGGCATGGTTGGGGACGGGATCAACGACGCCCCTGCGCTGGCCTCCGCCTCAGTGGGGATCGTCATGGGCGGCATCGCGAGCGACGTCGCCATGGAGACCGCCGATGTGGTGCTCATGGCTCCCACCCTGGAGCGACTCCCTTACGCCATCGCCCTGAGCCGGAAGGCCCAGGGCGTGATCCGCCAGAACATCGCCATTGCCCTCTCGGTCATCCTCCTCCTCCTGACTGGGACCTTCCTGGGATGGCTCCAACTCCCCCTCGCTGTGGTGGGGCACGAGGGGAGCACCGTGTTGGTCATCCTGAACGGACTACGCCTCCTGCACTTCCGCCCCTCCCAGGTGGCGTTCCAGCGCGGGGGAACGGACTAGGACCTCCGCACTAAGCCCGTCCAAACCCTCCACCTAGCCAGGATCGGCTAGAATTCAGGCTAAAAATCCTCTTCTCGCACCGCGAAAAATGGACACCGGCCCGATGGTGGCCTCTCGGCGCCTTCCCTATCGTTGGTGGAGGGAGAGCACTTCAGGGGATGGTTCCGGTCCCCTAGACGGGGGAGGCTGGATTCTCTGGGAGGAGAAGGATGGCAACGGGAACGCTGGCTGGGCTCGCGCGTGAAGTGACCCTAGAGACTCTGTGGGAAACCCCGGAAGGGAGGAAGATCCTCACCTGCATCCAGTGCGGGGCATGCGCCGGCACCTGTCCCTATGGGGACGTCATGGAGTATCCTCCCCGGCGGATCATTGGGATGCTGCGTGCAGGCCGCATCGAGGACGTCTTCCGTAGCGAAAGCCTTCTCCAGTGCGTCGCCTGCTACGCGTGCATGGCCAAGTGCCCGAGGGGGATCCGCCTCACGGAGGTCCTCCTCCCGCTCATCAAGGAGCAGGTGTTCCTGCATCTCCCAGAGGTGCCCTCAGAGCTGCAGAATGCGTTGGAGAACACGTTGCGCTATGGAAACCCTATGGGGGAATCGCCCCGCAAGCGGGCTGCGTGGGTGAAGACGTCTGAGGTCCCTATCCGGATCCTTCCGGAAGACCCCAGGCCGGTGGACGTTCTGTGGTTTGTGGAATGCTATCCATCCTACCATCCCCGGGGACAGGACGCCAGCCGTGCCACGGCCAAGCTCCTCCACACGCTAGGGATCGACTTCGCCATCCTGGGAAACGAGGAGAGGTGCGCGGGGGAGTGCACCCGACTGCTCGGGGAACGTGGGTTATTCGATTCCCTCATGGAGTACCATATGGGAGTCTTCCGGAAGTATCGATTCCGCCGCATCGTGACCTCGGGAGCGCACGCATACGATGCCTTCAAGTACCAGTACCCTGCTGTGGGGTTCCGGTACGATGTGGAGCACATCACGCCGTTCCTCGCCCGCCACCTCGGGGAGCTGAAGCCAAAGCTCACACGCAGGCTGGACTATGTGGTCACCTACCACGACTCCTGCTGCCTGGGACGCCATAACGGATTCTATGAGGAGCCGCGTGCGCTCCTCCAGGCGATCCCTGGCGTGAGGCTCGTAGAGATGGCCCACAACCGCGTCAACGCCCTCTGCTGCGGGGGTGGGGGAGGGGGGATGTGGCTGGATACGTACTTCAAGGCCAAAGGGTACGAGCGCCTCTCTGAGCGGCGAGTCAAGGAAGCGGTTGCGACCGGTGCGGACGTCCTTGCCGTCTCCTGCCCGTATGAGGTCTCCCGCTTTGAGGATGCCCTGAAGGTCCTGGGATACGACCAGAAAATGATCGTTCGCGATGTTGTGGAGCTCGTCGCCGAGGCCCTAGGGGGATGAGAGGATGGACATCCTGGTCCTCCTGAAGCTGGTCCCCGACGTGGTGGAGGAGCTGGAAGTAGCGCCCGATGGCAAATCCCTAGATACCCAGTGGCTCCGGCTGAGGGTGAACGAGACCGACGAACATGCCCTTGAGGAGGCTCTCTTACTCAAGGAGAACCATGGCGGGACGGTGACGGTCGTCGCTCTCGAGGGGCCCGAGGCAGACGATGCCCTTTATACCGCGCTCGCGAAGGGAGCGGATCGCGCTGTGAAGATCCCCGGCGAATGGGCCAGCTCGAGCAGTTCTGCCATTGCCCGCATCCTCGCAGATGCGGCCCGGTCCCTGCCGGGCGCGGATTTGTATCTCACGGGCGCTCAGGCGATCGACGACCTCGATGGAGAGATCGCACCTCGTCTGGCGCACAGTTTAGGGCTCCCCTACCTCGGTGGGATCACCGGGATCGTTCCAAAGGATGACGCGAAGACGGCCCTCGTGACGAAGGAATACGCCGGAGGAGTCAGGGCGCAATTCGAGATTCCCCTCCCAGCCGTTCTGGGGATTCAGGCCGCGGAGAGGCCGCCCCGTTATGTGCCTGTCGCCAGGATACGCCAGGCAATGAAAACGGGCAAGGTGGAGATGCTCCCCCTCGCGCCGTCTGAAACAGCATCCCTCCTAGAGATACACCGGATGTTCAAACCAGAGGTTGCGGGGAGGGCGGAATTCCTGGAGGGATCTCCTGAGGAGGTCGCACGGAAGATCTGCGACATCCTGGCCCAACATGGACTCCTCTAGGCGAGGTGCGAGCATGGCGGGGATCTGGGTACTTGTGGAACATTTCAGGGGAGAGGTTCAAGAGATCACGTATGAGATGCTTGGGGCGGGGCGGGAGCTCGCTGACCAGCTCCGGATACCGCTGCAGGCCGTTGTCCTCGGGCACAATGGAGAGGGGCTCTGCCAGAGCCTCGGTGCTGCGGATTCCGTGCTCGCCGTGGAAGTGCCCTCCGGGAGAGAGCTGATCCCAGAAGGATGCGTCCAGGTCCTCGGCCCGCTCCTCCAGGAAAGGACCCCCAAGGCCCTCCTGATCGGCAATACCAATGTCGGGCTCGGACTGGGGTCCCTTCTTTCAGCCACGCTCTCCCTACCGTTCGTCAACTTCTGCCGTGCCCTCTCCGTCCGCGACGGCAGGATCGTCGCCACGAGCGTGCTCTATGGCGGCAAGATCGAGGCCGAGGTGAGCCCAGCCGGGGAACCGGCAATCTACGGGATCTCTCCAGGGATCTGTCCTGCGGAGAGGGGAAGGTCTGATCGTTCACCCCCCATAGAGAGAATACCGGCTCCCCCTCTCGGGGAATCTCGGGTGGAATTCAAGGCATACATGGAGCCGGAGCCAGGGGATATTGACATTACGAAGATGAACGTCCTTGTGGCCGTTGGGCGCGGGATCCAGAGACAAGAGAACGTAGCTCTGGCCGAGGAGCTGGCGCAAGTGTTGGGAGGAGCGGTGTGTGCCTCCCGTCCTGTGGTGGACCAGGGGTGGTTGCCTCTCTCCAGACAGGTTGGCAGATCGGGCGTGCGTGTGAAGCCCAAGCTGTACCTGGCCGCAGGCATCAGCGGTGCCCCCGAGCACGTCGAAGGGATGAAGCAGGCGGCACTCATCATCGCCATCAATACCGACCCCGGTGCGCCCATCTTCCATGTCGCCCACTATGGGATTGTGGGGGATGCAGTGGAGATCCTCCCTGCGCTCACGGCGGCGGTCCGGGAGAGGAGGAGGTGAGGGTGTGCCCGACCCGGCGACCTCCCATTACCTCGGCGTCCCAGGCTACCTCCTCCTGTGGCTCCTCACCATCTGCTCTTTTACGCTGTTCGGCCGTCAGGTGCTGCACTACGGAAGGATCTTGCGGAGGGCCCGTCCCGAGAAGCGGTGGGATCGTCCCCTCGAGCGGGTGAAGCTCTTCCTCACATATGTTGTGGCCCAAAGGAGGCTCCTGGACGAACCCCTCATCGGCATCGCCCATGTCCTGATCTTCTGGGCATTCGTGTTCTACTCCACGAGCTTCTTCTGGAACCTGCTGAGGGGCCTCTTCCCTTCCCTGCCCATCCCCTACGCGGATGAGGTTCCGGGGATGGCGTTCGCGTTAGAGCTCCTCGGCGCTCTCGCGCTGCTCTCCGTCGCCGGGGCTGCAGTGCGGAGGTTCATCTTCCCTCCACCTCGCCTCGAGAGGTCTTTGGACGCGACCCTGATCCTCGCCTTGATCGCCGTCGTCCTCGTCACGTTCCTGGGCGGCCAGGGATTCAAGGTCCTGGGAGGGAACACCGAGGGCACCTGGACGCCCCTTGGGACCTTCCTCGCGCAGGCCCTACGGGGCCTCGGGGTGGATGAGGCCAGCGCCTCCGCGTTCTCCCTCTGGGCCTGGTGGATCCACATGCTCACCGTCCTGGCCTTCCTCGCCTACCTTCCGTACTCCAAGCACCTCCACCTCCTCGTCGCCCCTTTCAACGTGGCCTTCGGCGCGCTCCGTTCGGGGAGCGTGCCAGAGCCCTCGGAGGGAGCCCGCCTGCTGGAGGAATTCACCTGGCGTCAGCTGTTGAACGCCTTGGCCTGCGCCGAGTGTGGGCGGTGTGACCGGGCCTGCCCTGCGTTTCAGAGCGGCTTCCCACTTTCTCCCAAGATGTTGGTTCACCGCATCAAAGGGGTCATACAGACGCCTGCAGTGAGACGGAATCCGGGGGCCACGCCTGCGGTCCTCGCGGAAGCGGGGAATGTCGGACACATCGTCAAACCCGAAGAGCTCTGGGCGTGTGCGGCCTGTTATGCCTGCATGGAACGGTGCCCGGTGTTCAACGAGCACGTCCATCTCATTGTCGAGATGAGACGCTCCCTCGTGGCCGAGGGAGAGCTCGGCAAACAGATGCAGGAGGCCCTCACGAGCCTGGCGCGGTACGGGAACTCTTTCGGGCAGCCAGAGCGCGCCCGGGCGAAGTGGGTGCAGGCTCTCGGGTTCGCGGTGAAGGATGCGCGAAAGGAACCCGTGGAGGTCCTCTGGTTCGTGGGGGATTATGCCTCGTTCGACCCCAGGGTCCAGAGCATCACGTGTGCCGCCGCCCGGGTATTCCAGAGAGCTGGCGTGGATTTTGGGATCCTCTACGAGGGCGAGCGGAACGCCGGGAACGATGTCCGACGCGCCGGGGAGGAAGGGTTGTTCGAGATGCTCATGGAGAGGAACCTGCGAGAGCTAGCGAAGGCGCAGTTCCGGTGGATCGTCACCACGGATCCCCACACCTACCACGCTCTGAAGAACGAGTACCGGTGGGGCGAGAACGGCCAAGGGAACGCAAAGGTCCTGCACCACACGGAACTCCTTGAAAGCCTCCTCCAGATGGGGAAGCTCCCCCTGCGGAGGACGTTGGGTTTGACCGTGACCTACCACGATCCTTGCTACCTCGGGCGTTGCAACGGCGTCTTTGATCCCCCGCGCCGCCTGCTCAAGGCGCTGGGGGTGAAGCTCGTGGAGATGCCTCGGAACCGGCGCAACAGCTTCTGTTGCGGCGCGGGCGGGGGGCGGATCTGGATGGAGGAGGTTTCCGGTTCCAGGGAACGTCCCGCGGAGATCCGCCTGCGGGAGGCCGCGGAACTCCCAGGGGTCTCAACCCTCGTGGTGGCCTGTCCCAAAGATCTCGTGATGTTCCAGGATGCCGTCAAAACGGCGGGCCTGGAAGGGAGGATCACGGTCAGGGACGTTGTTGAGCTCGTCGAAGCAGCGATGCAACCGGCGGAGGAGGGTTCCCATGTCGCGGCTTGAGCATCCAGGCGATCAAGAAATCCGGGTAGGGGTGTACATCTGTCACTGTGGAACGAACATCGCCGGGACGATCGACATCGAAGCCTTGCGAGAGGATGCCGCCAACCTCCCTGGCGTCGTTGTCGCCAGGGATTACAAGTATATGTGCTCCGACCCAGGGCAGGAGCTAATCCGGAAGGACATCCAGGAGCATCGCCTCAACCGGATCGTCGTGGCTTCCTGCTCCCCCCTGTTGCATGAGCGCACGTTCCGGAATGCGACTGCGCAGGGCGGGTTGAACCCCTACCAGTTCCACATGGTGAACATCCGGGAACACGCTTCTTGGGTACACGAGGACAGGAAGGCAGCGACAGAGAAGGCCAAAGACCTGGTACGCGCCGGTGTGCGGAGGGTGGTCCACCTTCGCCCGCTCGCGCAGAGGCGGGTTCCCATCCACCCCGACGTGCTGGTGGTGGGAGGCGGGATCGCCGGGATTCACGCGGCCCTTACCCTCGCCGATGGGGGGAAGCATGTCTACCTCGTGGAGCGGGAGCCGACCATCGGTGGGCACATGGCCAAGTTCGACAAGACGTTCCCCACCCTGGACTGCGCTGCCTGCATCCTGACCCCAAAGATGACTGCTGTCAAAGCCCACCCCAACATCACCCTGTGGACGTATTCCGAGGTCGTAGACGTGAAAGGGTACGTGGGGAACTTCACCGTGACCGTGAAGCGCAAGCCCCGGTACGTGCTCGAGGACCGGTGTGTCGGCTGCGGCGAGTGCATCGAGGCCTGCGTCTACAAGGATGCCCGCTTTCCCGACGCATTCAACCTGGGCCTCGGGAAACGGAAGCCTGTCTATATCCCCTTCCCGCAAGCGGTCCCCCTCGTAGCGGTCATCGATCCGGAGACGTGCATCGAGTTCAAATCAGGGCGGTGCCGGAAGACCTGCGTGGAGGCCTGCGGCGATCGGCGGGCGATCGACTTCACGCAGAGAGAGGAGTTCCGAGAGATCCAGGTTGGGGCCATCATCCTCGCGACCGGGTTTAAGACCTTTGATCCCTCGCGTATCCCCTACTATGGCTACGGCGTCTTCCCGAACGTCTATACCGCTTTGGAGATAGAGCGGCTGGTGAACGCGGCGGGCCCGACTGGTGGGGAGATCCTCCTGCGGGATGGACGGAGGCCGCAATCGGTGGCGATCATCCACTGTGTGGGCAGCCGCGATGAGAACACCAACCGCTACTGCTCGCGGGTCTGCTGCATGTATTCCATCAAGCTGGCGCACCTCATCAAGGAGCGGACGGGTGCGGAGGTATACAACTTCTACATCGACATCCGGGCGCCTGGGAAGGCGTTCGAGGAGTTCTACCACCGTGTCGCCGAGGAAGGCGTCCACTTCATCCGGGGGAAGGTCGCGGACGTTTACCCAGACACCTCCCAGAGCAACGGAAGGCTCATCGTGCAGGCGGAGGATACCCTCCTGGGGATGGTCCGGAAGATCCCGGTAGACATGGTGGTCCTGGCAGTCGGCCTGGAACCGCAGCCCGACGCCGAGGAGGTGCGCCGGATGTTCAACATCTCCTGCTCTGCCGAGGGATTCTTCCTGGAGCGCCATCCCAAGCTGGCTCCGGTCAACACGTTCACAGATGGGATCTTCCTCGCAGGCGCCTGCCAGGGGCCCAAGGATATCCCCGATACCGTGGCCCAGGCTGGGGCTGCCGCCGCCGAGGCCTTGGCGCTCATCGACAGGGGGTATGTCGAACTCGAACCCAATACTGCCTACATCCTGGAGGAGGCCTGCTCCGGCTGCAAGACCTGTATCCCCCTCTGCCCCTACAACGCCATCTCCTTCCTCGAGGAGGAGAAGAAGGCCACAATCAACGAGGTCCTGTGCAAGGGGTGCGGGGTCTGTGTCGCTGCCTGTCCTTCCGGTTCCATCAAACAGAACCTGTTTGAGGATGAGATGATCTTCGCCGAGATTGAGGGGGTGCTGGCCCGTGCGTGAACGCCTACCTAGCCAAGCAAGACCAGCTGGTGGGAGCTGGGAGCCGCGGATCGTCGCCTTCTTCTGCAACTGGTGCACGTACACCGCCGCCGACCTGGCTGGGACCTCCCGGATGAAATACGCCCCGAACGTCCGGGTCATCCGGGTCATGTGTTCCGGACGGGTGGATCCCCAGTTCGTCCTGGACGCCTTTGCCCTAGGTGCAGATGGGGTCCTCATCGGGGGGTGCCACCCTGGGGACTGCCACTACATGGAGGGGAACTACAAGTGCCTTCGACGATTCCTGCTCCTCAGGCGGGTGCTGAGGGAACTGGGCATTGAAGAAGAGCGCCTGCGCCTGGAGTGGATCTCCGCCTCAGAGGGGGAGAAGGTCAGGGCGGTGATCAACGACATGACAGAGACCATTCGGAGGCTTGGGCCCCTCCGTCTGGAGGTTCCTGAGGGAGAGGCCGTGGGGGTGGAAGCATCATGAGGCAACCTGCAGGAAAACCCAAGGTCGCCTTCTACTGGTGCGCTTCCTGTGGGGGATGTGAGGAAGCGGTCGTGGACCTGGCGGAGAGGATCCTGGATGTTGTGCAGGCCCTGGACATCGTGTTCTGGCCAGTTGCCCTGGATTTCAAGCGCGCCGATGTGGAGTCGATGCCAGATGGTTCCATCCTGGCCTCCTTCATCAACGGCGCTGTCCGGACGGGCGAGCAGGAGGAGATGGTTCTCCTGCTCAGGAGGAAGTCCCAACTCCTCATCGCCTTCGGCGCATGCGCCCAGATCGGGGGTGTCCCCGGCTTGGCGAACCTCTGGGACCGACAGAGCATCTTCCAGAAGGTCTACCTCGACTCCCCCAGCACGGTCAACCCCGAAGGCGTCCTCCCCCAGGTGAGGATCCAGGAGGACGGCCGGGAGCTCTCCCTTCCCGTTTTCTACGACACCGTCCGCCCGCTCGACCAGGTTGTGGAGGTAGATTACTACATCCCGGGGTGTGCCCCCACACCCAAGGTGATCCTCCACGCGGTGCAAACGCTGCTCAGTGGTGAGCTTCCCCCGCGGGGTTCGGTGCTGGCTCCGGATCGCGCGCTGTGCGAGGAGTGCCCGCGAAGGGATACCAAACCGGAGAAGCTGCTCCTTGCAGAATTCAGGCGGCCCCACGAGGTCTTCATCGACGAGGGGAAGTGCCTCCTCGCCCAAGGGATCCTTTGCCTGGGACCGGCCACGCGTGCGGGATGTGAAGCCCTCTGCATCCAAGGGAATATGCCGTGCACGGGCTGCTTTGGCCCGACCAGCCGAGTGAGGGATTTCGGGGCCAAGATCCTCTCCGCCGTCGCCTCCATCACCGGCAGCAACGACGAGCAGGAGATCGAGAGGATCCTCTCCCAGATCCCCGATCCTGTCGGCACGTTCTACCGGTACAGTTTGCCTGCCTCGTTGCTCCGCCGGAGGAGGCGGGGAGCCCTGGCAGAGGGGAAGGGGTGATGTCCATGGAGGGGAAGACGCGGCGCATCACCATCGATCCGATTACCCGGCTGGAGGGCCACGGCAAGATCGAGATCTTCCTGGACGAATCAGGGAACGTCGAGCGTGCCTACTTCCAGGTGCCTGAGCTGAGGGGGTTTGAGAAGTTCGTGGAGGGACGTCCCGCCGAGGAGATGCCCCAGATCACCTCGCGGATCTGCGGCGTCTGCCCCACCGCCCACCACATGGCCTCGACGAAGGCCCTCGATGCCCTCTACCAGGTGGACCCGCCCCCAGTTGCCAAGAAGATCCGGGAGCTGTTTTACAACACCTTCATGGTCGAGGACCACGCCCTGCACTTCTACTTCCTGGGAGGCCCAGACTTCGTCGTTGGCCCATCCGCGCCTCCCCAGGAGCGTAACGTCCTTGGCGTGATCGCCAAGGTGGGCGTTGAGGTCGGGCAGAAGGTCATCGCCATGCGCAGGAAGCTGCGGGAGATCCTCGCGGCCGTCGGAGGGAAACCGGTCCATCCTGTCCTCGGGTTGCCAGGCGGTGTGGCCAAGCGCATCACCCCGGAGGTGCAGAAGCAGATCCGGGCCGTCGCCGCAGAGGCTGTCGGTTTCGCCCAGTTCACCCTGGAGGTCTTCCACGATGTCGTGTTGCAGAACACGGACTACGTGAACCTCATCCTCTCCGATGTGTTTACCCACAGGACGTACTACATGGGGCTGGTGGACCAGGACAACCGCGTCAACTTCTACGACGGCTGGATCCGCGTCGTCTCTCCGGATGGGAAGGAGTGGGCGAGGTTCCAGGCCCACCAGTACCTCGAGGTTGTGGCTGAGCACGTCGAGCCCTGGAGCTACGTGAAGTTTTGCTACCTCAAACCCATCGGGTGGAGAGGATTCATCGACGGGGCGGACAGCGGGGTCTACTGCGTCGCGCCCCTTGCCCGCCTGAATGCCTCCGAGGGGATGGCAACCCCGCTGGCCCAGGAGGCCTATCGAGAGTTCTATGCCACGCTGGGCGGGAAGCCCGTCCATCACACCCTGGCGAACCACTGGGCGCGCGTGGTGGAGCTCCTGTACGCCGCTGAGCGCATGAAGGAGCTCGCGGACGATCCTGAGCTTACCGACCCGCATGTGCGCACGCTTCCGACCGCCACGCCGCGGGAGGGGGTCGGCGTCGTCGAAGCTCCCCGTGGCACACTCATCCACCATTACCAGACAGATGAACGTGGGATCATCCAGAAGGCCAACCTGATCGTGGCGACGCAGAACAACGCGGCGCGCATCGCCATGAGCGTAGAGAAAGCCGCGAAGGGACTCATCTCAGGCCATCGCATCCCTGAGGGCATCCTGAACATGGTGGAGATGGCCTTCCGTGCTTACGACCCTTGCCACGCCTGCGCCACCCACTCCCTCCCTGGGAACATGCCGCTCTTCATCCGGGTCCGGGACCCAAAGGGGAACACGGTTGCAACGTTGCGGCGGGACTTTGACGGGAGCATACACCGGGACGCATGAGAGGTGAGCAGTGTGGACTGTGGGGGCCATGGAGGCGTTCACCAGGAGGGAGAGGCTCTCGCGGAGTCTGGAGGTTCCGGTGCGCGCATCCGGATCCTGTGCCTGGGGAACGATCTGCTGGCCGACGACGCCTTCGGCCCCGCTGTGGGAGAGGAGCTCCGGAGGAGCATCCCGGAGGAGGTTGAGGTGATCACGACGCAGGCAGCAGGGTTCAGCCTCCTGGAGGAGGTCCTCGGCGCAACCCACCTCCTCGTCATCGACACGATCCTCACCGGGAGGAACCCTCCTGGGAAGGTCTTCACACTGCGCGCCGAGGAGGTCGAGGTCTTCCCTGGGAATTCCCCGCACTACGTCGGCCTGTTCGAGGCGCTGGAGCTGGGGAGAAGGGTCTGCCTCCCTGTGCCGGAGGAAACGGTGATCCTGGCCGTCGAGGCGGCGGACTGCACGACGGTGGGAGGTCCCATGCACCTCCGTGTCCGAGCGGCCATCCCCGCTGTTGTCAGGTTGGCCCAAGGGATCGTACAGGGATGGAGGAAGGGGGGAGCTCGCCAGGTGTCCTAGGGATCTGCACCCTCCCAGGCACCGTGCGGACGGCCCATGCATGAACTCGGTCTGACGGAGGAGGTCCTGGTTGCGGCGCTGGAGACGGCACGGAGGGCGGGAGCCCGGGCGATCTCCCAGGTCGTCCTGGCGTTGAGCAGTGCCTCCCACATCGACCCGGAGGTGGTGCGCTCCCACTTCGTTGCCATGAGCCGGGGGACCCTCGCCGAGGGAGCCGACCTGGTCTTTCACGTCCGGGCTGTTGAACAGGTTTGTGGGAACTGTGGACGGCGATTCCTCGTCGACGAGGAACTTGCCTGTCCAGACTGCGGGGCGCCGGTGAACCCCCACACGCTGGGCGCGGAGTTGACCTTGGAGAGCATCGAGGTCGTCGTCCCGGACGAGATGCCGGTGCACGAACGCTGAGCGGGATCGGAGGTGTCGTGGGATGGCGCAGGAACTTCCTCTCCTCGTGATGGTTTCCGCCTCCATCGGGTTCCTCCACGTGCTCGTCGGGCCCGATCACTACCTTCCCTTCATCGCCATGGCCAAGGCCAGGCAGTGGTCTCTGGCCAGGACGGCGTGGATCACCGCGTTGTGCGCGGTCGGTCACATCGGGAGCTCGGTTGTCCTGAGCCTCCTCGGCATCGCCCTGGGGATGGCCGCTGCCAAGGTGGAAGCGCTGGAGTCCCTCCGTGGAAGCCTCGCCGCGTGGGGCCTCATCTCCTTCGGACTCCTGTACTTCGCCTGGGGAATGCGCAAGGCGTACCGTCGCCAACCGCATCGAGGGGAGGAGAAGGAGGAACCGATGGCAAGCCTCGTTCCCTGGATCCTGTTCACGATCTTTGTCTTTGGGCCTTGCGAGCCGTTGATCCCCCTGCTCCTCTATCCGGGGGTCAAGGAGAGTGTCTTTCGAATGGCTCTCGTCACAGGGATCTTCGGAGGGACGACGGTGCTGACCATGGTGGGCATCGTGATCCTCTCGACCCTGGGCCTCGCATTCCTGCCGGTGGCTCGCCTGGAGCGATACCGTGATGCCCTCGCTGGCGCGGTGGTCTGCATGTGCGGCCTCGCGGTCCAGTTCCTGGGGCTGTAGGGTACGGGGCTCAAAGGAGGCGTGCGGCACGGTGGGATGATCACAAGGGAGCCGGTGGTGCGGGCGCGCGTGAGGATCCGAGGCGCAGTGCAAGGCGTGGGCTTCCGCCCGTTCGTGTTCCGGCTCGCCACGGCCCTCCACCTGAGAGGATGGGTACAGAACTCCTCCGAGGGTGTGCTCATTGAGGTGGAGGGAGAGCGGGAGCAGGTGGAGGAGTTCCTCGACCGTTTGGAGCGGGAAAAGCCCCCGCGGTCGTCGATCCAAAGCGTCGACGTTTCCTTCCTGGACGCGCGCGGGTACGCGACCTTCGAGATCCTGCGTAGCGAAGACCGCGGGGACAAGACGGTCGCGGTCCTCCCCGACATCGCCACCTGCGCCGATTGCCTCGCCGAGATCCTGGACCCGGCGAACCGGCGGTTCCGCTACCCCTTCACCAACTGTACCAACTGTGGCCCGCGGTTCACCATCATCCAGTCCCTTCCCTACGACCGGCCAAACACCACCATGCGGCACTTCCTCATGTGCCCGGCGTGCCGGGCCGAGTATGAGGACCCTCTCGACAGGAGGTTCCACGCGCAGCCCAATGCCTGCCCATCCTGCGGGCCGGAATTGGCACTTTACGCCCCGGCCGACCTGAGAGGGGATGCCCTCACCGCCAAATTGTTGGCCCGGGGGGACGATGCTCTGCGGCAAGCGGCAGAGGCCCTGTGCGCCGGGAACATCGTCGCTGTCAAAGGGCTTGGCGGGTTCCACCTGATGGTGGACGCACGCAATGGTGAGGCGGTTTCCCGGTTGCGGGAGCGGAAGCCTCGGAAGGACAAACCTTTCGCCATCATGGTCCGCGACCTCGGGCAGGCGCGGGTTCTCTGCGAGGTCCCCCCTGAGGCGGAGCGCCTCCTCGCCTCTCCCGAGGCACCCATCGTCCTCCTGCGGCGCCGCCCCGGAGCTCCCGTGGCGGGGAACGTGGCCCCCTGCAACCCCAATCTGGGGATCATGCTCCCTTACACACCGCTCCACCACCTCCTGCTCCGAGAGGTGGACTTCCCCGTTGTGGCCACGAGCGGCAACCTGACCGATGAACCCATCTGTACCGACGAGCAGGAGGCCTTCCAGCGCTTGGGCCACGTTGCCGATCTGTTCCTGGTCCATAACCGGCCGATCGCGCGTCACGTGGACGACAGCGTAGCCTGGATCCTGTTGGGTGAGCCTCGGCTGCTGCGCCGTGCCCGGGGGTATGCGCCCCTCCCTGTAATCGTCCCCCAGGAGCTTCCCACCCTCCTCGCCGTCGGGGCCCACCTCAAGAATACCGTCGCCCTGAGCATCGGCCGCCAGGTCTTCATCAGCCAGCATATTGGCGACCTGGAGACCCCAGAGGCGCTGCGAGCCTTCGAGCGCGTGATCTCCGATCTCCTGCGTCTCTACGAGGCCCGGCCCGTTGCCATTGTCCACGATATGCACCCGGATTACCCCTCGACGCGCTGGGCGATTACGCAAGGGAGCAGAGGAGCGGAGGAGCAGAGGAGACTAGGGGAAATCACCTCTCCTCCCCTCCTCCCTTGCGCCCACGCACTCCTCGTTCCCGTTCAGCACCATCATGCCCACCTGGCCGCATGTCTTGCTGATCAGGGCGTAGACGGTCCTGCCCTTGGGGTGACGTGGGACGGGACAGGCTACGGGACGGACGGGACGGTCTGGGGAGGGGAGTTCCTGCTCGGGGACGCGGCTGCCTTTGTGCGCGTGGCGCACCTCCGGCCTTTCCGCTTGGCCGGGGGCGAGGCGGCGATCCGCGAGCCGCGCCGCGTTGGTCTAGCTCTGCTGTGGGAGCTGTACGGGGAGGAGGTGCTGGACCGGGAGGATCTCGCGCCAGTCCGCGCGTTTCGGCCTGGGGAGCGGCGGGTGCTCGTCCAGATGTTGCGGCGGGGTGTCAACTCTCCCGTGACGACGAGCGCAGGCCGTCTCTTCGATGGCATCGCCTCCCTCCTGGATCTCCACCAGCGGGTGACATTCGAGGCCCAGGCGGCCATGGCCCTGGAGTTCATCGCGGATCTAGAGGAGGACGGCGCATATCCTCTCCCCCTGCGATCGCCCCCTCCCGTGGATGGGCGATCATTCCCTCCTTCTCTCCCAGCAGGGGAGGGGAGGGGTGAGGGGGGAAGCACTGCCGTGCTTGACTGGGGGCCATTGGTCGAAGCGGTCCTGGAGGATCTCAGGCGGGGCGTAGCCCCGGGGATCATCTCGGCGCGCTTCCACAACGCCCTGGTCGAAGCCATTCTCTCTGTGGCGCGGCTTGTGGGGGAGGGCCGCGTGGCCTTGACGGGGGGATGCTTCCAGAACCGGTTGCTGGCGGAGCGCGCCGCCAGACGTCTCGGTGCAGAGGGTTTTGGAGTATTGCTCCACCGCCAGGTGCCGCCAAACGACGGCGGCATCAGCCTGGGCCAGATCATGGTCGCTGCTGCACGCCTGAGGAGGGATGGGGGATGCACTTCGTGATGGGAGAGCTGGTAGAGATCTACGAGGAGAACGGGGTGCCCATGGGGAAGGTCCGCGTCGGAGGTTCGATCATACGAGCGGTCCTGGCGTTTCTGCCGGAGGCCAAGGTGGGAGAGACGGTCTTCGTGCACGCTGGGATTGCCCTGTCCAGACTAGGGTTGGGGACAGCGAAGGGATCCCTCACCGAGGGGGAACGCTCTCCTGCCCCTCCGTCGAAGTCGTTGCAGAGCGCGTAAGTAAACGCACAGAAATCATGTTACATCAGAGCGGCTGGAGCTTTCCCCGTGTCGGGGTGACTTAAACAATCATGTGCTTGGGTGTGCCAGGGCAGATCGTCCACATCGAGGAGAACCCTCAGGGGATCCTCATGGGGAGGGTCCGCTTTGGGGGGATCGTCAAGGAAGTGTGCCTCGCCTACACCCCCGACGTCCAGGTCGGGGATTACGTCGTGGTCCACGTGGGCTTCGCGATCAGCAAGATCGACGAAGAAGAAGCCATGAAAATCTTTGCCCTGTTCCGGGAGATGGAGGGAGCGGGTGCTCACACAGAGGATGAGGACAACTAAGTCACCCCGACGCTCGGGAGGCTCTAGATGCTCCGGTGTAGCGAGATTTCTGTCCGTTCACTTAAGGGCGCCTAACAGAACCGGACAGAGCGGGCAAGAATCGTCCCCACAAAACGCGAAGCGTTTTGTGGGGTGCTCTCAGTCACCCCGCCAACGATGCGCTACGTAGACGAGTACCGCAGGGAGGAAGAGGCCCGTAGATTCGTCCAGGCTATCCACAGGCTGGTCACCCGTCCCTGGACGATCATGGAGGTGTGCGGCGGGCAGACCCATACCCTGATCAAATCCGGCATCGACAGGTTGCTGCCTGAGGTTGTGCACGTTGTCCACGGTCCTGGTTGTCCGGTGTGCGTGACACCGCTGGAGCTCATCGACAAAGCCATCGCCATCGCCCGGCGCCCTGAAGTGATCTTTACCTCCTTCGGGGACATGCTGCGGGTCCCGGGGAGCGGTACAGATCTCCTCAGCGTGAAGGCGCAGGGAGGCGATGTGCGCATCGTCTATTCTCCTCTGGATGCTGTGAAGATCGCCCAGAGGAACCCTGACCGCCAGGTGGTTTTCTTCGCCGTGGGCTTTGAGACCACGGCGCCGGCCAACGCCATGGCCATCTGGCAGGCCAGGAGACTCGGCCTGACCAACTTCTCGGTCCTCTGCGCCCACGTCCTGGTCCCACCTGCGATCGAGGCGATCCTGCGATCCCCTGAGAACAGGGTCCAAGGGTTCTTGGCCGCCGGACACGTCTGCACCGTCATGGGCTACTGGGAATATGAGCCGATTGCGGAGAGGTACCGTGTGCCCATCGTCGTGACGGGGTTCGAACCGCTGGACCTCCTGCAGGGCATCTACATGGTGCTCCGGGCGCTTGAGGAGGGGCGCTGGGGGGTGGAGAACCAATACTCCCGCTCCGTCCGGAGGGAAGGGAACGTACATGCTCAGGCGCTTATGCGTGAGGTCTTCGAGATCTGTGACCGGAAGTGGCGCGGGATCGGCCTCATCCCCCGAAGCGGGTACCGCCTCCGGGAGGAGTTCGCCGCCTTCGATGCCGAGCGCAGGTTCGAGGTAGACCAGCTCACTGCGCTGGAATCTCCCTTGTGCGTGGCTGGGGAGGTCCTGCAAGGGGCTAAGAAGCCCTACCAATGCGCGGCCTTTGGGACGCTCTGCACCCCGGAGCACCCCCTAGGCTCTCCGATGGTTTCTTCCGAAGGGGCATGCGCCGCCTATTACCAGTACGGAAGGAGCGGCCCCCTGCCTGAGAGGTGAGGTCTCTCGCAATGGAGTGAAGCCTCTGCTTGGGAGGTCGCAGCTCCTTCCCTGGGAGGTTGAGGCTCCTGCCTTGGGAGGGCGAGGCTCCTGCCGAGCCAAAAAGGAGGGATCGAAGATGTTTGAATGCCCGCTCCCCATCAGCGAGTACCCCACAATCCTCCTCGCCCATGGGGGAGGGGGGCGCCTGACCCAAATGCTCATTGAACGCATCTTCCTCCCTGCCTTCCGGAACCCCGCCCTGGAGGTCCTTCACGATGGCGCCGTGGTAGGGGTGAACGGCGCACGTCTGGCTTTCACCACAGACTCCTTCGTGGTCAGCCCCCTCTTCTTCCCAGGAGGGAATATCGGGACGCTCGCCGTGCATGGCACCGTGAACGACCTCGCCATGTGTGGCGCACAGCCCCTGGCCCTCTCGGCCGCTTTCATCCTGGAGGAGGGGCTCCCCACAGAGACCCTCTGGCGGATCGTACAGTCCGTCGAGCAGGCCTCTCGGAGCGTGGGTGTGCCCATCGTCACTGGGGACACCAAGGTCGTGGACCGCGGCAAGGGGGACGGGGTGTTCATCACCACAACGGGCATCGGACTCCTCCCAGAAGGCGTCCGCCTCTCCCCCCTGCGGGCCCGACCGGGGGATGTCGTCCTCATCAACGGGGCCATTGCAATCCACGGGATCGCCATCCTCTCGGTCCGGGAGGGGTTGGAGTTTGAGACGCAGCTGAGGAGCGACACAGCCCCGCTGCATGATCTCGTGGCCCGAATCCTCGACGTCGCAGGGGAGCAGGTCCACGTCCTGAGGGATCCGACCCGCGGAGGCCTGGCGAGCGCCCTGAACGAGATCGCTGCCCGTGCCAGGGTGGGGATCCGCCTGGAGGAGGAGCGAATCCCCATCTGGGAGGAGGTCCGCGGGGCCTGCGAGGTCCTCGGCCTGGATCCCCTCTACGTCGCCAATGAAGGGAAGTGCCTGGCGATCGTCGCCCGGGAGGTTGCCGAAGCTGTCCTCGAGGCCATGCGCAGCCATCCCCTGGGAAGGGAGGCGGCGATCATCGGGGAGGTCGTCGAGGACCATCCAGGGCAGGTTGTCCTGCGAAGCCGCATCGGCGGGATGCGCATCGTGGACATGCTCAGTGGAGAGCAGCTTCCCCGGATCTGTTAAGGGAACTCCCCCTCACCCTGCGCCCTCTCCCCCGAGGGGAGAGGGAAGGGGGAGTGGGGAAGTGAAGAGGACGCCCTCAGCCGCGAGGGGAAGAGGGATCTCCCTACGGCCGAGTGCGTCTGGATGAGAAGGAATGACTACGCCGGATAGCCGGTATTAGCTATTGTTCCAGACCCTGAGCCCTCCGAAAATGGTATGGAAAGCCGTATACGTCCACGAGGAGGTGCTAGGATGAGGGCAAATAAGGCAACGCGCCGGGAGTTCCTCGTCGGGCTGGGAGGGGCCGCTTTGGGGATCAGCTTGAGCGGGGTCACGGGCTTGCTGACGGCGCATTCCCAGGAAAAACCGAGCGTCCCGGAACTCCCCTGGCCGTACGTGAAGCTTGACCCAGTGGCTGCAGCGGAGCGAGCTTATGAGCTCTATTACAAGGGCGCGTGCATGTTTGGGGTCTTCGAGGGGATTGTGGGGGAGCTTAGGGCGAAGGTCGGAGCACCCTACACGGTCCTCCCGACGCAGTTCGCCATCTATGGGAAGGCGGGGGTGGCCGGATGGGGGACCCTGTGCGGAGCCTTGAACGGTGCGGCAGCAGCCATCTACCTCGTCACGGCGCCCGCAGATGGAGATCGGATCATCGACGAGATCTACAGTTGGTACAGCCAGATGGCCCTGCCCGACTACAAGCCGAAGTCCCCGAAATTCCAGATCGCCCCATCGGTGTCCGGTTCGCCCCTTTGCCACGTCTCAGTGACACGCTGGTGTGAGGCAACCGGGTTTAAGGCCCTCTCCCCGGAGCGGTCCGAGCGTTGCGCCTGGCTCACGGCCTCGGTGGCGAGGTACACGGTGGAGCAGTTGAACAAATACGCCGACAAGGCGTTTGCCGTTGCGCACCCGATCCCAAAGGACGTCACGAGTTGTCTGGCGTGCCACGGGAAAGGTGGCGTGAAAGAGAACGTCCACATGAGCAAGGCGGTCTCCTGCACCCAGTGTCACTTCAGCTTAGGCACGAAGCACCCATGAGGATATAGCCAGGAAGAGCGGGGATCATTCATCCGTGGGGGGCGCAGACTACTGCGCCCCCCACGGTATTGCCGACGTAAGGGAACGGAAAGAGATCATGTCCCCCCGTACCAACTGGAGTTTCCCTCGTGTCGGGTCCCCACCAAAACTCGTGTCCGGGGTTTGGTATGGTGACTTAGAGGAGCCAGAGGACGAGAGCTCCGAGAGCGGCTATGACTGCACCTGCTGCGATCTTGAACCTCCGGGCATGGGCGACCTGCCATGTCCGCAGCCTCTCTGCGGTGTGCCGATTGGTCACAGCCAGGAGGATCACTACGAGGGGACTGATGAAGATGAGGTTGTAAAGGGTGAGGTACCCGAGCCCAGCAAGCCTGCTGCTCTTTGATCCCAGGATTGCCAAGATAGAGACGTAGGTCCCTCCGGAGCAGGGGAGCGCACACACCCCCAGCAGGCTCCCGAAGAGGAAGGCTCCCGCTCCGCTTCCTTTGCGCATCCACGCGCCCATGGCGCGCCAGCCGACATGGGGGATCCGCGGTCGCACGGGGAGGGGGACTCCCACCCCGTCAGCCAGGGTCCAGAGACCGACGAGGATCAACCCCACTGCCCCAAGGGTGGAGACGAGGTGGTAACGACTGATGAAGCGGAGCCCCTGGAGGAAGCCGAACCCCATCAGGAAGTACGACAGGAACACCCCGGCGATGGCCACGGTGCCCAGGACCATGACCTGGGCACGCGTCCGCTGCAGGGTGAAGAGCACGGCCAGGAACAGTAGCAGGCCTGCGGCGTTGCAGGGGGTGAGGCTGTCGGCAAACCCGCCCGCGACTGCGAGGAGGGTCAAAGGCCGCGTAGGAGTCACTCGAGGACGGGGGATCGCGGCCCTTCTCCTCTCCAGGAGGTAACGGGCCACAGGGGTTTCGATGGAATACTCCCGGATGGGCCCGCGGAACGCCCACACTTTGTAGGTGGTGCCACCGTGCATCTCGTCCTGGAAGAGTACGAGGCGGAGGGATGGATCCTGCTTAAGGTGCCCTAGGGCTTCTCGGATGAGCGCCCCTGGAGGCATCCCCTCGATGACGAGGCGATCGGTGAAGACGGCCATGTGGGCCCAGAGTTCCCGGGGGATTCCGAACTGCTCCTGGACACGGATGTAGGCGGCCGCTGCTGTCGGACCTCCGGCGAGATCCACCAACAGCCCGCGCACGAATCCGGCATCTTTCAGCAGGGGGAACACCTCCTGGGCTAGATAAACTTCGCACATCGCGCATTGGGAGCTGACATAGACGGTTACTTCAGGCTGAGAAGGTCCTGCTTCCAGGGAGGCGGGGGTGAGGATGGCCACAAAGATTATCGTGGCGAGAGACGTCCGGAGGAGGATCGCCGCAATCTTCACCTTTCCCCAGATCTTCCCAGCACTCAGCATACGCGTGCCATGGGGCGAGCGCCCGATCTTCCTGCGGAGGGAGCGAAATGGGGTTCAGGGGTGAGGGCCCATCCTCTGGCGCTCCATCTCTCGGACTTTCAAGAAGAGGAGGATGGCCGTCCCCACGAGGATGACCAGGGCAATGGAGAGGCCTCGGCGGCGGAACCGGACCTCGGCGAGCCCGGCCTTCCCTGCTGCAACGCCCTTCTCCGCAAACTTCAGGCCCTCTGTGATTACGGCCTCCACCTGCTTCGGGGAGAAGCTGTGGATGACGTTCCTGGCCTGGATGAGGCGGGTTTGAGCCTCCTGGAGAGTGAGGCGGGCTTCGCTCATCTCTACCCCCGCATTCGCTGCCTGAGAGACGAGGGCTTGTGCCTCCTCCAACCTGCTCTTGAGGGCTTCCAGGGAGGCGCGCATGGCTTGCGCAGCAGCGAGCCCTTTGGATCCCGGTTCATGGCATCGGGTACAGAAGGCCTGCGGTCCTGCTCCGAGCATCTCATCTGTGGGGTGTGCCACCTCATGGTTCCCGTGGCAGGTCGAGCATTCGGGAAGCCCCATGCTGTCGAAGGCGACTTTGTGGGGGCTCTTCACGAAGAGGTCGCGCGTCGCGCTGTGACACTGGGCGCAGACGTTGGCGATGGATTCCACCCCCGGAGGGACGGCCCCGTGGTTCCCGTGACACCCGTTGCATGCCGGAGCGAGGCGGTTCCCCCGCTGGAGGAGGGCCTCCCCGTGGACGGATCGCCTGTACTTGGAAAGCTGGTCTGTGGGGATCCCGTAGCCTTTCATGTACGCGGGATCTGCGTGGCACCGGCCACACGTCTCGGGGATATTGGTCGCATACACGGGTGACCGTGGGTCGGTCACCGCACGCACCGGGTGGACACCGTGACAACTCGTGCAGGTGGCGACCTTCGTATCCCCCCTGGCCAGCCGTTGGCCATGCACACTTGTCTTGAATTCAGCGAGCTGGTCCGTCGGCATCCTGGGGTTGTAGCGGCGCATGAACGCCGGGTCACTATGGCAGCGCCCGCAGAATGCCGGGACGTCCGCAGGCTTTGGCGCCCCCAGGTAGCCGGCCCGCGGGTCCATGGCATCCATCCCGATGCGTTTCGGGTCACCGCCGTGACAGCCTGAACACCCCAGGCCCCGTTTGGCATGGACGTCCGCCTCCATCCCTTTGACGGGGGCAGATAGGCGTCCCTCGAGGGCCTGGTGACAGGTCACACAGCTCTCCTGCTGGGCCATCCCTGGCAAGGGGAAGCTGGCGATGAGAAGCGAGAGGAGGACCGCTAGGAAGGAGCTTCTCCTTGACCTCCATGTCTTCAAGTTGCAGGTTGGCAGGTTGCGAGGTGGCAAGGAGCAGGTTCTCCTGAGCCTACGAACCTTACAACCTGGAACATGCAACCTAGAAACCCTCATGGACGCGCTCTCCGTCTCATCGCAGTTCGCCTGCGCCTCCTCACGTTGCAGGCAAGGCAAGCCCCAGGACGGTCATCACGACGAGATAGACGACCGCCAGGACCCCGACTGCCGTCACCCACCTGTTGGCCTGCTCCCGGTGGGCCCAGACATCCAGGAAGGGGACCAGGAGCAGCACGAGACCTCCCAGGAGAAAGGCTAAGATGCCGATCTCCTCTCCCTCCAGCAGGAGGACCCGGCTCGGGAGGAGCTTCAGCGTCTGGAACATGAACAGGAAGTACCATTCCGGTCGAATCCCCGGAGGGGCCGGTGCGAGCGGGTCGGCCTTCTCCCCCAGCGGCCAGGGGTAAAGGGTCGCCAGCGTGGCCAGGAGGGCGAGGACGAGGATCCACACGGCGAGATCCCGGAGGAGGAAGTCCGGGTAGAAGGGGATCTCCCGCTCCGCCCGCACCGAGATAGGGCGGCTCATGCCGTGGACCTGGACCAGGGCCAGGTGGATCCCTAGGATGGCCGTGGCCAGTGCCGGGAGGATAGCCACATGGATCCCAAAGAACCTGCTCAGGGTTGCCTCGGTAATGTCCTCGCCGCCCCGGAGCAGGAGTAGGATGTACTTCCCCACGAGAGGGACGTCGCCGGCGATCTCGGTGCCCACCTTCGTGGCGAAGAAGGCCAGCTTGTTCCAAGGGAGGAGGTAGCCGGTGAAGGCGAACGCGAGGGTCAGGAAGAACATGAGGGCGCCGCTGACCCAGGTGAGCTCCCTGGGTTGCCGGTAGGCTCGATAGAAGAAGGTGCTGAACATGTGCACGAAGACCCACCCAACCATCAGGTTCGCCGACCAGCTGTGGATGGAGCGGATCAGCCACCCGAAGCGTACCTTGCTCATGATGAACTGGACGCTCTCGTAGGCGGCATCAGCGGAGGGCCGGTAGTACAACAGGAGGAGGATCCCCGTGATCACCTGCACGATGAAGAGGAACAGGGTGATGCCCCCGAAATAGTAGACGAAGCTGTACCGGTGTACGGGCACCGTTTTGTGGGTGAGGAATTCCCTGATCGCCCGCAGGCGCAGGCGCTCCTCTGTCCAGCTCACGAATCCCCGGCGTGCTTCCTCCATGCGCGATGGCGAACTCTCCACAGCAGCGGAACCCGATTGACGTCAGTCCCTACGCCTTCCGGGAGACAACGATGTTGTCGCCCTTTACCGTGACGTGGTACTCCTCGAGCGGGCGCGGCGGGGGCCCGGAGATGACCTGTCCCCTGAGATCATAGTGTCCATCGTGGCACGCGCACCAGATGTGGGCGAGATCGGGCCTGTACTGCACCGTGCAGGCCAGGTGCGTGCACACCGCGGTGAAGGCGCGGAGCTGGCCATCGGGCGTGTTGATGAGGAGGGCCGGCTTCCCGCCAAATGGGAAGATCTTCCCGGAGTTGGGTGCGAGCTCGCCCACCTTCGCCGCGATCACACTCCCTCCGGTCACCTCTGTGACCTTCGGGGGGATCAGGTATCTCGTGAGAGGGTAGAGGACGATCCCGGCTAGGCCAAGGAGGCTCGCCCCAAGGAGGTAATCCAGGAAACTCCTCCTCGTGATCCGGCGCTCCACAGAATCCATGGGCGTCCCACCGTCCTTGCTCTCACTCCTAACTTGTCCTGTTGCCGAGATGTGGTTCCACTGAAACGCTAACCCGTCCTGCTTTTCTGCCATTTTTCGCTATGCCGCCTTCAATTCCTGCTGCGCCTGGAACTCGCGGATGACCTGCAACGGCGGCCTGCCCCGGTTGTGGCGCCCTTGGTGGGGCCGCTCGGCGTTGTACCAAGCCAGCCAGCGGTCCAGGTCCGCCTGCAACTCCGCGATGCTCCCGTAGTGCTTTGCCCGCAGCAGACCCTCCAGGGCATCCTTGAGGGTCTGCACGAACCGTTCCGCCTTGCCGTTTGTCCAGGCGTGCCGCACCTTCGTCCGCCGGTGTTCAACCCCCAGACGGGCGCAGAGCGCCTCGAACGCATGCTTCGGCTTGCCCACGAACTCCGTCCCGTTGTCGGTCAGCGCCCGGCCAATCCGGGCGACCCCTGCGGCGGGAAGCTCCTGATGCAGGCGCTCCACGGCGGATGCCGCCATCTCTGCGTTGCGGGCGGGGGCCAGGACGGCCGTGCCGTAGCTGGAGTGCCCGTCGATGGCCACCGCCATGTGGACGATGCCCGCTTCCTTCAGCCGGCCCACCAGGGCGGTGTCGGCGCAGGCGATGTGGCCCGGCTCCGGCGCCCTCAGATGGCGCTGCTTGCTCAAGGCACGGTCGCGCTCCACCTCGTCCGGCTCCGTTTGGCCCGCCCGCCGGCGCACTTCCTCCAGCCGCTTCGCCCGCGTCTCCAAACCCCGGCGCTTGAGGGTGCCATACACGGCGCTCTGGCCCACACCGTACTCCGCCCGCAAGGCCGCGGCGATGGTCCGGGGCCCCGCCTCGGGATGGGCCAGGGCGTGGTCCACGATCGCCAATTCGACCTCCAGAGGCGTCTGGTTCGGCATGGCTGGCTGACGCCGCGCGACCCGATCCAGCAGCCAATCGTCGCCGTACTCCCTGTAACGGTCTTGCCAGCGCCGCACCGTCTTGCGCGAGATCTGTTCGTCCTCCGCGATCTCCGTCTTCGGCCTGCCTTCCGCCAGCGCTTCGATGACGCGCCGTCGCTTGGCGGTTACAATGGGATGGGCGGCCATTCGCAATCCCCTCCTCCTGGTTGTGTTCAGCACACTCCAGAATTGGACGGGTATGCGGGGTCGCCCTTCTTCACGGGCTCAGGCCTCCCGGCCTACCCCTGTTCCCTGGTACCCCATCTTGGCATCAGTACACCAAACGGACCTTGGAATCTAAGGAGGACTGGATCCTCTGCGCACGCGAGATTCTGACTCTGATCTACCGGCAGATCTCTGCTTGTAGCCGTGAGCGAGTCCATCTCTTCCTCAGTGTTCCAATTGCACTTGCGTTTACATTGGGGATGGGGCTGGAGCACTTCCTGCCCACGACGGTGTATAGCTGGTGGCCGCAGGAACGGCGGTACTATCCGGTGCTCAACCTTGAAAGCCTGGCTCGAACCACGTCTCGTTTGGAATAGATGAACCTCCCCATGAAGCCGGTGGCGCGGCGGGACCCGAGTTCCACCCTGCGGGTTTCCCCCTCCAGTTACTGAGGACGACGCTCTTCTCGATGGCGTCCTCGAGGTTGTGAAGAGGGGTGGTGGGAGTATGTGTTCCAAGCGGCAGTGAGCGACCCGAACACCAGGGGGAGCAGGGGGTATGGCTGCTCAAACCGCCCGGTTCGGAAGGTGGTCGGGGAGACGAAGTTGAGGGTCACGGAAGAGCGTGGCTCCTGAACCACCAGTCGCGTCGTTCACCTGCGGATCACTGCCCGAAGTATCTCCTGTGCATGGACCCCACCCTCACCCCACAGAAGATCCTGACCTATTACGCGCTGCGCTGGGGCTGGCTTTGTACAGTTGATAGCACAAACTTTTGCCATAGTAGTCCATTTTAAGGGGATGATAGACGAAAATGTAGGCAAATCGGTTGTATCTACGCTTGACCTCATTGTCACCTGGGAGGTGAAAGAGCTCGACGGCCGCGTGAGCATCGTCGATCAGATTACTTTCCCATGCGATGAGAGATGAAGGACGGAGGTGAAGGACCGTGCAGAAACGCATCTCCCTTGCTGTCATTCTGGCACTCCTGATCGTCCTCCCCGGCATGGCCGCCCCGGCAGGGCGTGTCCAGCACGTCCTCCTGGTGAGCATCGACGGCGCCCGGCCGGATGGACTGCGGCAGGCTAGTCTGAGCTTCTTGCTGTCAGAAGCCGCCTACACGTGGAACGCGCAGACGATCTTTCCCCCGAAGACCATCCCGGCGCACACGTCGATGCTGACCGGGCTCGCTCCGGAGAAACACGGCGTGCTCTTCAATGAGTGGCAGCCATCGATGGGCTACGTCAAAGTGCCTACCATCTTCACCGTGGCCAAGCAGGCGGGCCTGCGGACCGCCATGTTTACCGGCAAAGAAAAGTTCGGATTGTACGCCGACCCCGCCATCATAGACAAGTTCGAGTCGGTCCCATTTTACCTGGACAGACCGGGATGGCCGCGAACTGGGAAGACCATGGAGGATGTGGCCAGGGCCGCAGCGGCCTACATTGTGTCGGCAAAGCCCCAGCTCATCTTCGTGCACTTTGCCGACCCTGACTCCGTCGGCCACGACTCTGGCTGGATGTCCGGGCCTTACCTGCAGACTCTGCAACGGGTCCCCGCAGCTCTGCTCATCCTGATCCGGGCACTACGCGAGGCTGGCATCGGAGAACAGACGCTGATCATCATCACCGCGGACCATGGCGGCAAAGGGCGGGATCACGGGACGCGCAACCCGGAGGACATGACGATTCCGTGGATGGCTGTCGGACCCGGCGTGAAGAAGAACTATCAGATTCAGCTGCCGGTTGTCATTTACGATACAGCCCCCACGATTCTGGTAGCGCTTGGCTTGCCGCTGCCGGCCATGGACGGGAAGCCCCTCATGGAAATCTTCGCTGCTGTCCGTCAACCAGTCCCGGTGGCAGGTCGGTGACGGCGCGATGAGGAATGCTGCATCTGCTTGACGGATTACTGACCCCGCGACGCGCGCGAAAAACCTGACAATCGTGGGCCAGGCTCTCACCGAACGCACATCGCAAGACAGAGTAATGCAGCGATGCGGACGAAGACTTCGCTGGCAGGAGATGGCAGTACCGTTAGGATGGCCAGGGCGATTCAGCTTGTGGCTGTCCTGCCGGTTGCACTCGTCTCGGGCGGCTACATCACAATGGCCCTTGAGAATGAGGGTGTCTTCCGTCCCGACGGATCGGGCACGGCGAAAGCGACATTGTCCGCATCGCGCAAAGATCTGCAAGATATCTCGCGCCTCATTTTTTGCACCCTGTTAGTTCGACCCGAAGCGGAAGCGCAGACTCCCCAGGAGGCCCGAGCCAATACCCCCACACCAGGAGCACACCGACACTTACCACAACAGGGTACTCCAACGGCAGGCCCGCAAGCGCGCCTCGGAGGAGGTCCGCAGCGTACGTAATCGGAAGGAGATGCGCCACCCAGGCCAACCCACCTGGAAGCTGTCTTACCGGCCAGAAGACTCCCCGAGGAACATCATGACCAAGTTCAGGACTTGCACGACACCTCTGCAAGCTTCCACGCTGTCCACGAGACTGCGAACAAGGAACCCTACCGCGGCGAACGTTGGCTCCACCTGCGATCACAATGGGTACCGCGACCACGCTCCCTGCTGGCGGCCGATACGAGAAGGCAACCACAGCCGTGGCGGCGATCAGCCCGAGCTACACGAAACCTGTGAGCAGTCTGACTCCTACTCCCGCCGCAAGGATCGTCCACGGTGGCGCCGCGGTCAACAGGAGCTGACGGAGAGCTCCGCCCTCGCGAAGAAAGACCACGTCAATCGCGCTAAAGACACCTATCTGCATCAGGCCCATGGCGACAATGCCAGGCATAAGGAAGTCGATGTACCGCGCATGGCCACGGAGAGAGTCTATCCGGGTGTCGAAAAGGAAGCCGAACAAGAGCATGAACAGAACCTCTCGAACCTTCAGCCGAGGATACAGTGCCGAGACATGCAGTTGGATGCCAACGCGGCCCCTGATGGCCTCTCGCTCCTGAGGAAGACGATGCCCGAGAACTTCTACGGTGCCCTCATCAGCCCTCCGTAGTCCTGCGAGGATCTCAAGGGTCGTACTCTTCCCAGCCCCGTTGGGGCCGAGGATCCCGAAAACTTCTCCAGCGCCTACCTCGAAGCTGGACACCCTCCAGGGCGGCGACAGAGCCGTAACGCTTCGTTAGGTTTTGAACAACGATCACTTGTGGGACCTGGTGGCAGTCCAAATTCGAGTTCGAAATAGTCCGCACATCGCTCGAAGAGGGTCTGCAACGCGGGTCCATGGTCTGGTGCCAGGAATTGGGCCCACCAGCGTCCACCCTGAAAGAGTGCATCCGTCAAGTCACACACCATCAGACCTCCCTTCCAGGCATCGCCGGATCAGGGCACCCGCATCCCGAAATCCGTAGCCTACTGCCGGGAGCGAGAGGCCTCCGATCTCAATCTCGCATGCTCGAACGGGCCGACCCCCCAGCCGTTCATAGAACTGCTTGGCCGGGTTCGCCTCAAGAACCCAGATCAGCAGCGTATCAATTGCGTTTTCAGCAAGCTTCTGCGCGCACATGCCAACCAGCCTCTTGCCGATGCCCTGCCGCTGATACTCAGGAAGCACATAGAGCGCATAGATCTCTCCCTGATACTCCTCATCGCCCTCGCGTTCCGGACCTGCAGCCGCAAAACCCACGATCTCCCCCTGGATTTCCGCGACCAGGACGAAGCGTCCGGGCGCCGGGTGCGTTAACCCTTGCCGCCAGCGCGCAGCATCTCCCTCCAGTGTGAGCTGGGCCAGGTACTCCGCAGGGACGACCCCCGCATACTGGGTCCTCCAGGTGATCACCCGAACGCGCGCGATCCCGAGCGCATCCTCTGGCGTGGCTTGCCGGATTTCTACCGGTGCGTTCGATGATGAGGCCGCCATGGATGTCACCTCAGCGAACGCATTGTGGGAGAGGCTGCTCCGATTAGGGCACACGACAGGAAGACGATTCCGGAGAAAACGAGCAGCACGGGCACGCCGATGAAACTGGCCAGAATTCCGTGGCTGCAACCGACAAAGACATGAACCCATAGGTGGCCGCGTACAATACACCGAAAGCGCGGCCGAGCAACTCTTTCGGTACGATCTCTTGGAAAGCTGTGGGGATCGGGATGATGATCATGGGAACAAACAGGCCCCCGATGAAGGCCAGAATCAAGACGATCATCAATGTAGGGGCCAGACCAATGGCCGCTTGGGCAACACCGAACAAGGCGTAACCGGCCAGGATCGCCTTCCCTTTGGGGATCCTAGAACCCCACATTCCGATCGCGAGGCTGCCGAGAAGCATGCCTGCTCCATAGCTGCTCATGAGATAGCCGTACTGTGCAGCTCCACCCGCGAAATATTCCTTGACCAAAATCGGAAGCCCTACGACAATGGGTCCCATTCCCACCAGATTGTCTATGGCCCGAAGGGTGAGCAACCATCGAATTGGAGGGGTCCGGAGGGCATATCGGAAACCCTCCAAGACATCGACAAGGTGCGTCTGTGGTTTGGGCGGTTGCGGCCGGAAATCAGCGGCGGGCCATGGGATCAGATAGATTGTAAGTGCAGAAAATAGGAATGTCAGAGCATCGAGGGTAAACAAATGTCTCGTGCTGATAGTTGCTGCGAGGATACCTGCGATTGTAGGACCCACCACCCAGGCCAACTGCCTCGAACTCTCCAGGAGCGAGTTGGCAGGGACCAGTTCCTCCTTCGCCACCAGATACGGGAGAATGGTACCTCTGGCTGGCTGGAAGAACGTAAATAGCAAGGGGACGAAGAAGGCCGCAGCAACCAAGGCCCATAGCTGAGCTGCCCCGATGAGAACCACGGGGAGAAGGACGATGGCAAAGTTGAGCAGATCGGCGCTGATCATGATCCTCTTAGGGTCCGTCCGGTCCACAATGACGCCCGCCCAAACGCTGAAGATCAGCCTGGGGAGGAAGTTCAAAGCAGATACTAACCCCAAAAAGGCCTTCGAGCCCATCTCGAGGGCCATCCAGTAGAGGGCCAGGGCATAGAGCTCGTCCCCGAAGAAGGAGACAGATTGGCCGGTCCAAAGCAGGAAAAATCCGCGGCGGCGGATCGGCGTCCATAGTACTGCGCGTGCGGCTCGAACGGTTTCCATACTTTGTCTTTGCCTTATGTTTACAGGACTTACGCAGGGACCATAAGCTCACCCCTGGGAGACATGCCAATGGGAGGCGTAGGTGATGGAGTTCTTCCTTTCATCACTTCGCACTGCAGGCGGCGTTTCACCTCACCCACGGCTTGTAGTGGGCCGAGTCTGAGGAGCTGCAAGATCACAATGTTCTCGGTCAGACACAGAGCCAGAGACCTGCGAAATGGCAGGAGTTTCCGTTCCCATGGCGAATCGGACTGGTGTATATACCGGCACATTCATCCGAGCCGTCAGGGAAGAAACTCCTATGCATGTCATTCGCCATGCACATCCAAACTCCTGCGGGAGAGTGAAGGTGGGCTGACGATCCCTGTGGAAACAACCTCACCCGATTGGCTGTCTTCAGCCGGTCGGCTGCATGAGACCATTGGGCAAGAAGGACGTTGAGTCACCATGCGACTTGGCCCACACCTCGAACGGGTCGTCAAAAAGGAATTTTTACCGAAAACTCAGTAGTGGCTCATGAGACCACGCTCCCTCGCTACCTTCTCGGCCCACCGAAACCATAAAAGGCCGATCACCAAATAAGCGAGGGCATTGGCGATGAGCAAAAGCATCTGTGATAAAGGGATAGAGAGAGAACTTCTCTGTTCGAGCGTAACGCGCAGAAGCTTGACCCCCTGGACGAGCGGCAATGTTAAGGCGGCAAACTGTAATGGAGGCGAAAGACGCTCGATGGGAGTCAAGGCAAGGAAGAGAAGCCCAAACTGAACAATGTTGATCGCATTCCCCAGACGTTTGAAGAGCAGTGTGAGGCCCGCAAGTACGTAGCCGAATCCGCAAAGTCCGATGGTTGTAATCCCGACGATGAGCAAAGCCCGGATTGGATCCAACCGCATGGTCGCGCCCGTAGAAAGTTTCAGAAGGAGAAAGAGGGGAATAGCCATGATCACGCTCGATGCCAGGCTCGCCAGGAATCGAAAGAAAAGCATCACCGCGAAATCCCAGCGCGCTAGGTAGAACTGCTCTAACGTCCCGGTCTGTGCTTCCTCCCCAACGGCTTGGCTCATGCTGTCAATGGCGAACAGGGCCAGATACCACAGGAAGAACCCCACGATGGCCTTTCCAGCAAGCCCCTCCGGAGGAGTCGAAAGATTCTCTGTGGAGATGGCACGGGATCCGTAGAACAGACCGGTGAAAAGGATGTAAAGGACGATCAAGCTGGACAGGGTCTGGAGAGGGTAGCGCCGCATCTTGATCAAAGCCAGCTTAATTTCAGCTTTGAGTGCTGTCAGCGGTCCCATGGACAATCTCCCCGTGTAGGATCTTAAGATAAATCTCAGCCAGATCTGGTTCCTGGCGCCTGATGCCAATGATCGGATGTGGGTGAAGGATTTCAATCACTTGGTACAGATGGCTCGGATCATTGACGCTAAAGGTCAGGTTGGTCTGCCCTTCATTCTCGTGGACATGAACCTTCCATTCTTGCAGGCGGATTCGAGCCTGCTCCGATAGAATCCCTTGGATGCTGACCTCGTACTGCCCGAAAGTAAATAGCTGTCGTAATCTTTCCAAACGGTCCAGAATGGCTAAACGGCCACGGGTGATCACGCCTACACGGTCTGCCAGAGTTTGGGCAAGCTCCATTTGATGGGTCGTCAGCAGGATCGCTTTGCCCTCCTCGCGAGCCAGACGCCGAATCTCTTTCTTGATCATCTCGCTGCTCTCAAAGTCCAATCCTAGTGTGGGCTCGTCGAGGAGCAGAATTTCCGGATCGCCTACAAGGGCGCAGGCGATGGCCAGCCGCTGTTGCATGCCCCGCGAGAGGGTCTGGGCTATGGCATTCCGCCTATTGCTGAGTTGGACTACCTCCAGAAGGTGTGCGATTCTCCTCCTCAAGCCTGGTCCGGACTTCCCCCGAATATGCGCAAAATACTCAAGGTTCTCTGCGACCGTCAACCGCCAGTAGATATTCCGACTGCCCTCCAAGACTGCTCCCACATGACTCAGGGCTTCGCGGTACCTCCTCGCGATGTCGAGGCCGCGAATGAAAATCCTCCCCCTGCTCGGCACGATGAGACCGCAGATCATCTTCACTGTTGTGGTCTTGCCAGCACCATTTGGGCCCAAGAGGGCGAGGATTTCACCGGACTCGACATTGAAGGAGACGCTATCCACCGCCACCACCCGAGAAGTCCCGCGACCGAATTCCTTGGAAACCTCCTCCAATTGCACAGGTGCCTTCATGGATCCCTCGCCGCAGTACGGTTCGCGTCATTGAATTGGTTGGCCGTCAGTTCCAGCGCAAAGCAACTCCGTACACGCCTCATCTGAGAGCTTGTTGAAGTGCAGGCGGTCATCCCGGTTAAGCGTGCCGATGAGATTCTTCTGTAGCCCTGCTTTCCTAGGGTTTTTCTCCCCTCCGCCCCTTTCCCCTAAGGCGGATCGCGTGACCCCTGGAGATGGGGAGTAAGGGATGGAAAGCGACAACAAGATGATAGTTCGGCTTTGCGTCGGAGCGCTGCTCTGAGTACGCGGCGATGACCCGCTGGAGCTCGGCGACGAGGCGCGAAGCATTCTGGGGATCAAGGTAGAGTTGTCTGAATAGGAACATGTCGGTGGGTCGCAGCTGTGGACGCAGGTCCGTGACCGTCAGAAATTGTGCAATCTTCCGCTCGGCCTCTCTCCATAGACCCAAGAAAGTAGCAAGCGCAGTGGAATGGTCAGCCTGGACTCCCGCCACCTCAAACACACTGGCCACAGCACGGTAATACTTCTCAACAACACCGAGTTTTTGCTTGGTGTTCACAAGCTTAATCAATCCATGACGCTCGAGCATCTTAACATGATAGTGAATCCGGCCGGAAGCCTCTCCCAGTTCATCGGCCAACTGTTCAACGGTAGCCGCCTTTGTCATCAAAACACGCAGAATCCGCACCCTGACAGGATGTGAGAGCGCTTTCATCTGCGCCGGCTCGCTGATCCGGTAGATACCGGTTCGCGGGTATCTCATAGATCTCTTTGGTGCCATAGATTCATTGTGCGACTAAGATTTCTTGATCATATTAGCATAACTCAGGACTGATGTCAAGTGTGAGGTGGCCTGACCGTCGGTAGTTCTCAGGAAGCACCTCCGGCAGGGGAGGGCCGTCTCCAGAAGGTTTATCCGCTCGTGCGCGGAAGCTGCGGGAGCTCTAGGCGCGGAGGTTTAGAGGACTACGGTATCGTCGTTCTGATCCGATCGGCTCTGGATGGAGATTAACAGGTGAGCAGGGTATCGAGGGGACGTCCTGACACGAATCGATCGTACACAAAGATTCCGAGGTCCACGAGGGCCAAGACGATGAAACCAGCCAGCCCTGTCACTCCTACGGTGAGATCGCTGCCACCTTTGATTACAAGGAGCGGGATCCCTGCTGTCCCATTGAGCGTACCATGCATGACCGCTGCCGCGATGACCGAATCTGCTCTCACAGTAATGTAGGTAAAGACAGGTGCGAGCATCAAGGTGAAGACGACCATCATGAACACTCCAGCCAGCGGGTGCTGCGGATAGTTGTGCCCCTGCAGGATGATTGGAGCGTGCCATATCCCCCAAACAAGGCCGATCACCGCCGAGGACCTCCAGAAACCCATGGAGCTGAGTTCCCTTAGAAGAAGCCCTCTCCAGCCTAATTCTTCCCCGAAACCTGCCACTGCGTTGATCGTGGCTCCCGCCAAGAGCCCCCCAAGAAGGCTCACCCAAAGGGGATGGATCGGAAACGCAGCAACTTGTCGTTTCAACTGGTCGAGTTGCTCGGGCGAGAGGATCGGCCGGAGACGCTCAAATAGCCCTACCATCTCAGGAGAGTATGCAACTCCCGGGAGGAGCAAACTGACTCCCAAGGTGGCAAAAGCCACAACGGGAGGAAGGAGCCATGCCACTAAAAACCAGCGGTTTACCCGGAAGGAGATCCTAAAGGGTTCTCTTAGCGGTTGCTTGTAAAAGAGCCTCTGTACGACAATCGCGATGACCATTGGGATGAACATGTAAGCCGTCGCTACGATCGTTGAACCTGGCATGACCCATCTTCCGCCGAACGCCAAGTAAAGGGCGAGCAGGAGATAGTTCGCGAGGAACGTCAACCCAATGAAGAGTCCAGCTTTCCGTAAGTTCCCCCGCATACCCCACCTCTTGGAATGATCGGGAGAGGCTCCCCTGGGGGAGTCCTCCCCTGCTCTTCTATCTCGTACGGTGAAACCCTCTTCGTGTATCCTCTCTCTGACGTACCTGTCTAGCGTCCTGCAACATCTGCAGCTTCCTCCCGACGGTCACCGCCGTTTTCCTTTCCCACCACCGAGGGCATCGGTTTTGGTTCATCGCTCCAACGCACCTCCAGGAGTCAGCTGTACTGATGCCAAGATGGGGTACCAGGGAACAGGGGTAGGCCGGGAGGCCTGAGCCCGTGAAGAAGGGCGACCCCGCATACCCGTCCAATTCTGGAGTGTGCTGAACACAACCAGGAGGAGGGGATTGCGAATGGCCGCCCATCCCATTGTAACCGCCAAGCGACGGCGCGTCAAGTCAGCCTTTGGCCCCGAGGCTCTCAGCCCATAGGCTGACCCTGGAGCGCTGGGTTGGCCGAGGCGGTGTATATTGACCCGCTCCCCCGAGGTGGAGGAGCGCCAGGTAGCTACGCCATGCGGGAGGGTCTCCTCATGAGGTAATCTTGAAGGTTCTCGTTTTCACGTGTAAAATAATTCTATCAAGCGATTCTTCCCGCAAACGTAGGAGGGGAGGCATGCTAGCGACAGTAAGGAGCGCCGCGGTCCTGGGCATGGACGCATACCCCGTAGAAGTTGAGGTGGACGTGAGCATGGGCCTTCCCGGGTTCGCCATCGTGGGGCTCCCGGATGCGGCGGTGAACGAGGCCAAGGAGCGGGTTCGGGCAGCGATCAAGAACAGCAACTACGAGGTGCCTGCGCGGCGCATCACCGTGAACCTTGCCCCGGCGGACATACGGAAGGAGGGGCCCAGCTTCGACCTGCCCATCGCCCTGGGCATCCTCGCGGCCACAAAACAAATTGGCAGCGACCGTCTCAACGGCTTGATGGCTGTCGGGGAGCTCTCCCTGGACGGAACGGTACGGCCTGCTGCTGGGGTCCTGGCCATCGCCCTCACGGCCAAGAGCGAGGGTGTGCGTGGACTGCTCGTCCCGGAGGCGAACGTCAGGGAGGCGACCCTGGCCGAAGGGCTTGCGGTATACCCGGTGAGGTCTCTCCTCCAGGCCGCTCAGTTCCTGGAGGGATCCGCCTCCATCACGCCCGTCGTCTGCGACGCCGACATGGGGGACAATGGGGAACCCATGTATGACGTGGACTTCAGCGAGGTCAGAGGGCAGGAGTACGCGCGGAGGGCGATGGAGGTCGCTGCGGCCGGTGGCCACAACATCCTCCTCATCGGCCCTCCAGGTTCTGGGAAGACGATGCTGGCGCGGCGCCTGCCCACGATCCTTCCTCCCCTGACCCTGGAGGAGGCCATCGAGGTGACCAAGATCTACAGCGTCGCCGGATTGCTCCCTCCCGGTTCCTCCCTCCTGTTCACCCGTCCCTTCCGCTCCCCCCACCACACCACGAGCGCGGTGGCCATGGCGGGAGGAGGGCAGGTGCCTCGCCCGGGAGAGATCAGCCTGGCCCATCACGGAGTCCTCTTCCTGGACGAGCTGGCGGAGTTCCACCGGGATGTCCTCGAGGTCCTGCGCCAACCCCTTGAGGACGGGGTGGTGACCATTGCGCGGGTGCAGACGACCCTCACCTTTCCTGCGCGGTTCATGCTCGTGGCGGCGATGAACCCTTGTCCCTGTGGCTTCTATGGAGATGCTGTCAAGGAGTGTATCTGCACCCCCATGCAGATCCATCGGTACCGTCGGCGGATCTCGGGGCCGCTTCTGGATAGGTTTGATCTCCACATCGAGGTTCCCAGGCCAGAAGCCGTGGCGCTGGCAGGGAGCCCAACCGGCGACGATTCCCGGACCATCCGGGAGCGGGTGATCCACGCCCGGGCGCGGCAGCAGGCCCGGCTGCATGAGTACGGGGTTCTCACAAACGCCAGCATGCCCCCACGTCTGGTGCGCCGGACCTGCCCCCTTCAGGAGGAAACCAGGCGCTTTCTCCAGGGGGTGATCGACCGTCTGCACCTCAGTGCGAGGGCATTTGACCGGATCCTCAAGCTCGCCCGGACCATTGCCGACCTCGAGGGAGTGGAGGAGCTCCAGACCCATCACATCGCCGAGGCCATCCAGTACCGCGGGCTTGATCGCCCCTCCGCGCGAGGGTACTAGCCCCCCATTCCAGGGAGTTGGAAGGCAGGACGGTGGGGAGGAGGGGGAAGCGACGTGGTCTTTGGAAGTGCGGGGGAGGAGCGGAAGATCTGGTTCGGCCTGAGCCAGGTTTCCGGGTTGACCCCACGGAAGCTCTGGCAGCTTGTTGAGCATCTGGGTTCGGTGCGAGCCGTCTGGGAGGCCTCCCCTGACTCTCTCATCCGTGGCGGCCTCTCTCCGGTAGTAGCGCAGAGGGTCGTCGCGCGCAGGAGCCAAGGGTTCCCTGCCGTTCCGGAGATGGAAAATCTCGGGATCCGGGTGACGACCTGGGCCGATCCCGAGTACCCGGACCTGTTGCGCAAGATCCCGGATCCTCCGCCGGTCCTCTATGTGCGCGGGAGGCTGGCCCCGGAAGATGACGTGGCCGTCGCGATTGTCGGTGCCCGCAAAGCCAGCACCTACGGAAAGATGGTCGCAGAAGCCCTCGCCTGTGAGCTTGCACGGTGCGGCGTCACCGTGGTGAGCGGCCTCGCCCGGGGGATAGACGGAGCGGCGCACAGGGGGGCTCTCAGGGGAGGCGGGCGGACCATCGGTGTCCTGGGGTGCGGCGTGGACGTGGCCTACCCGCCGGAGCACCGGGAGCTCATTGCAGAGGTCGCCAGGGGAGGGGCGGTGATCTCCGAGCTCCCCTGCGGTACACCTCCCCTGGCCTACCACTTCCCCATGCGGAACCGGATCATCAGCGGGCTGAGCCTGGGGGTCGTGGTCGTCGAGGGCGGGGAGCGGAGCGGTGCCCTCATCACGGCGGATTGCGCGCTGGAACAAGGGAGAGAAGTCCTGGCAGTCCCAGGGAGCATCCTTGGGGAGAAGAGGCGCGCCCCGCACCAACTCCTCAAGCAGGGGGCGAAGCCTGTGGAATGCGTGGAGGACATCCTGGAGGAGCTGCACCTTCCCCTCTCCAGGCCGGGGAGGGGAGAGCCCGTTCAGGTCGACCCGAAAGAGGCGAGGGTGCTTTCCTGTCTGACTTATGAGCCCAAGCACATCGACGAGATCGTCGAGGAGTGTGGTTTGGGATCCCACCTCGTAGCTGGGGTGCTCCTGGGCCTGGAGGTGCGAGGGATCGTGTGTCAGCTTCCCGGAAAGCGGTTCGCTCGCTCTCCGGAGCCCCCTGACGCAGGGGGCACCCGGAGGGGATAGTTACCCGCCGTTGAGCCCTACAGCCGTAACGCCTCTCTTGAGTTGCAGTTCGGTTTCCCTGGCGGACTCCGCCTTCCGGGGACCACACCCAGGTCCCCCTCTTCCCTCGTCCTCCCACCTGCGACGCGGCGAGGAGGACCAGGGAGTGGAGGCTCCGTTTCGGGATTTTGGCGGGGTGACTTAGGCTGCCAAGCGTCCAGCGTCCCCTGGAACACCCTCTGCGGGCGCCTCCAGGAGGAAGGTCAATTCACCACTCTCCAGGCTCTCCTTCTCCAGGAGGGCGGTGGCGACGCGCTCGAGCTTGTCGCGGTTCTCGGTGAGGATGCGCTTGGCCTTCTCGTAGCACTCGTCCACGATGCGGCGGACCTCCTGGTCGATCTGGAAGGCCAC